>Ga0078972_1000196_pt1 | contig 249771 bp, 224 predicted proteins | sample YelNatPaOPGAMG01_FD_67568 | JGI IMG/M metagenome (GOLD analysis project Ga0078972, IMG submission 67568) | Hot spring thermophilic microbial communities from Obsidian Pool, Yellowstone National Park, USA - OP-RAMG-01 (SPADES assembly) (version 2) | ecosystem: Environmental > Aquatic > Thermal... | reverse complement strand
TGGAAATCAGGTTATTCTTAAAATGGCACTTACATTAAAAAGACGCCAATGGTTTATCGGTCTTTGGGAAAAATCCAGAGCCTTTTCTTTCCCTGTCACTTTTTCTATTGCGTAATTTGGGTTTAATACATGCTTCAAATGCAGGTAAATATGTTTCGAAAAAGTCTTTGTTATCAATTATCGCATTGAATTCGTGCCTTGTTGGTTCTGGCCAACTTTGAACAGCATAATTTTTAGGAGTTGCAATTACATTAAAATAGTCAGGATCATTTCCCTGCATTTCTTCAGCATAAGCAACTCCCATGCGAGAAGTTAAATATGGATCTTCTTCATAGGTTTCTTGTCCTCGTCCCCATCTCGGATCGCGGAATATATTGATATTCGGCTCCATAAGGTAAGTCCTTTATAAATTTCATGTTCATCTTTTTTAATAGCCTGGTTATATTTAGCTCTTGCTTCAGTTGAAATAGCATCGGAAACTTTATTCATTAAATTAATATCCCAAGAGGCAGCAAGACCAATTGCTTGTGGAAAAACCGTAGCCGCTCCTACTCTTGCCACACCATGTAAAGCTTCATTCCACCAGTTAAATTTTGGAATATGCAGCTGCGGTATTGCTGCAGCATCATTTACCATTTGAGATACTTTTTCTTCTAAAGTCAGTCTTGAAATAAGATCATCAAAACGTTTTTCCAGGGAAGAATGGGATTAAGATAATTTTGTCTTTTATCTGAAGTTTGAGCATACAATGGATAACCTATTAACAGGATAATTGAAAATAAAATTCTCATTAAAAACTCCGTGTCAATTAAAGAATAAATTTGTAATGATTATCCATATACATTTAATTTAAAACAAACTAAAAATTAAATGCCGAGTGAACGTATGATGCCAAGCTCTAATCCACGTAATTCTGCGAGTCCTCTCATTCTTCCTAAAAGGGAATAGCCAGGGTAAATATTTTTTCTATTTCGATCTGGCAACATAAGGTGTCCATGATCTGGTCTCATAGGTAAGTGAATATTTTTACTACCTTCAGCTATCCGTCTTTTTTGTTCAAGGAGAAGGATTTTCATTACTTCGTAAATATCAATATCTCCTTCAAGGTGATTATCTTCAATAAAATCTCCATCAGAATTTCGTCTTAAATTTCGAAGATGAACAAAGTTTACTTTATTTGCGAAGCTTTTTGTAATATCAACCAAATCGTTTTTATAACCTGCGCCAAGCGAACCGGTGCAAAGGGTTAATCCGTTGTAAGGTGAATCGACAGCAGATAAAATTTGTTTAAGTTGTTCTTTATTTCCAACTATTCTTGGTAACCCGAGTAACGAAAACGGCGGATCATCCGGATGTATAGCCATGAATACCCCATTTTCTTCTGCGACAGGAATTATTTCTTTTAAAAACAAAATTAAATTTTCCATAAGACCAGATTCACTTATATCCGCATATTCATATAAGGCTAATTTGAATTCATCTAATGTATATGATTCAAAAGAGCCAGGTAACCCAAGAAGAATAGTATTCTTTAATACTTCTTTTTGTTTATCATCTAATTTTTCGAAATATTCCTTTGCTTGACCAATTTGCTCGTCATTATAGCTGTTTGATGCTTCAGTTCTTTTTAGGATGAATAGGTCAAAAGCTGCAAAAGCTTTTGCCTCAAACTTTGTAGTAATAGAGCCATCTTTGAATTCCACATTAAGATCTGTGCGCGACCAATCCAGCACCGGCATAAAATTATAGCAAACAGTTTTAATTCCGCTTTTACTTAGGTTTATTATTGTTTGCTTAAAATTATCAATTAGTATTTTATAATTACCTTTTCTTTTCTTAATATTTTCATGAACTGGAACGCTCTCAACAACAGACCATCTTAATCCTTCCGATTCGATGATCTTTTTTCTTTTAATAATTTCATCTGTTGGCCATACATCTCCAACTGGAATTTGATGTAATGCTGTAACAATTCCGGTAGCACCCGTCTGTTTTATTTCCTTCAGTGATATAGGATCATTAGGACCAAACCATCGCCATGTTTGTTCAAAAGCCATTTATTCTTACATCCTTATAAAATTAAATATATACCTTATAACATAACTATCTTAATTTTAGAAAACGAGGGGAAAATTATTTTATTCTTTCCTGAATATTTTTCCTGAATTCTTAAACACCGCTAAAAGAGCTAAAGCCTCCATCAATAGGAATAATAGCGCCTGTTACGAACTTAGCAGCATCGCTCGCAAGGAATAATACGGTTCCAATAAGTTCATCTGGCTCACCAAATCTTTTAAAAGGAGTTAAACGCATAATCGTTTTTCCTCTTTCAGTCAAAGACCCGTCTTCATTTGTTAAAAGATTTCTGTTTTGTTCTGTTAAAAGAAAACCAGGAGCAATAGCATTGACTCTAATTCCACCTCCGAATTTTGCCCCTAATTCTACAGCCATCCATTTTGTAAAATTATCAATAGCTGCCTTTGCCGCAGAATAGCCAACTACCCTTGTAATTGCTCTTGATACAGCCATTGATGAAATATTAATTATTGAACCTGATTTTTGCTCTGTCATGGTCTTGCCAAAAATTAAAGTCGGCAAAACAGTACCATTTAAGTTAAGATCGGTAACTCTTTTAAATTGATCAAATTTAAGATCGAACACGGTTTGATCAATACCTATTGTTGCTCCAGCAACATTTCCTCCGGCAGCGTTTACCAGAATATCAATTTTACCCAAATGGCTTAAAATTGAATTTTGTACTGTTTTAATACTATCTTCATTTAGTACATCGCATTTAAATCCATAAACATTTTCACTAATTTTTTTTAATTCTTCGATTCTCTTTTTTAAATTGTCTTCGTTAATATCCAACAAAACAACTTTTACACCAGCATTCAAAAAACCTTTAGCCATTGCGCTGGCAAGCACTCCCGCGCCGCCGGTTAATACAGCTACTTTATCATTCAAGTTGAAAAAAGATTCTAAATAATTCATATCATATCCTTTAATTTTGCTAAAAATAATTTAACCTTGTAAAATTTATTACAGGTCTACAATAAAAATTTTGTTTTTCATTACATTGGTTGTAAAAATCTTCCAATTACTACTTCATTCAAATATAATTGAACCGTTTTAATAAATAATTTTTTATGTTTGAAATATAGAAAAGTTATGTATTTCATCAAAAAATTATGATTAAAAACGATTTATTAATTAAATTAGAGTTGTATTTAAAATTTAATGAGAAAAATTATGAGTAAATATTCTTTGGAAAAGGGAACATTTGGAAAATATCCTACTGTTATTCTTAAAAATAATTCGAATAATGAGAAATTAGAAATAGCTCTTAGAGGTGCTACTACTCTGAGCTATTTTATTGACTTTTATGGCAATCCTTTAAAAATAATTGATGGTTTTGAATCACCTGAAGAAATGGAACAATCTACTGGTGCCAAGGGATGGGTTATGGCACCTTTTGCAAACAGAATTAGAAATAGAAAATATTCTTTTAATGGAAAAGACTTCGAGTTGGATTCTAATTTCCCAGGTAATGAAGTAATGCATGGTTTGTTATCAAACGTTAATTACGATTTGTATAAAACAGATATTACACAAAATTCAATTGAGGCAGTTTTTGTGTGTAAAAAAATCAGACCAGGCGTCTTTAAGGGCTATCCATTTTCTCTTGATGTTTATGTTAAATATAAATTGGTAAACGATGAGTTGTATGTTAGTATTACAGGTGAAAACGTTGGCGATGAACCTTTACCATTTAATTGCGGTTGGCATCCATACTTTAAAACCAGTGAAAATGGAATTGATCATTTAATAATGACTCTCAATGCCGCAAAAATAATATTGTTAGCCAAAGATATGACTCCTATTGATGGCGAAGAAGCATACGAAAGTATTGAAAAACATTCTGACTTTGATTTTAGGATCAGCCGCCACTTTGATGAGAGGAGTTTAAAGAATAAAATATTGGATAACGGATTTTGTGATTTGGTTATTGATAAAGACGGATATTCAAGAACTTCAATATATGATCCTAAAAATAAATTGGAAATTATTTTATTTCAACGAGGCGGTATTACTTTGGTTTATACTGGAGATACCTTACCGAAAAACAGAAGAAAAGCTGTTGCTATTGAGCCGATGCAATTTTTAACAAATGCATTTAACAGGCTTGAACTTAAAGAAAAAATTAAGGTTTTGCCTGGTAAAAATTCAACCTTTGAATTTGGAGTTGAAATAAAGCAAAGATAATTTCTGTTATCAAAAAATTTCTATTATTTTTATAAAAATTTTTAAGTGGGAATTTATAATTGATTTTCTAATAAATTTTTAAAATGCTCTAATATTATATATGAACGAGAACATATAGTACCTACCCAGTATGTTCGTCCGAACATCTTCATAAAATGAGGATGTTACATTTCTCTGAATGTTAGTATTTTGATTTAAAATGTCATTTGCCGATAATAATAATTCTGCTTGATTGTTGGATAAAAATTTTTTCCCAAGACTAACATTCCATAAAACTATGTTGCGCTTATCTGTGCTTGGTAAGCTTCCGTTCAATTGGTGATTTATCAGATTTTGCCAATAAAATCCGTTCCAAAATTGCCAGAAAAATTTCAGTGTGGTGTTTTGGGTAAAATAATTTCCATTAGTATTTCCGTTTAATATTGTGTTGGATACTAAGTTATAATTACTCATACTGGAAAATGTAAAATCAACTTTGTCGCTGATATTGCTGCTTAACACTAATCCAATACCAAACGAACCAGAGTTCGAAAAAGATGAAAGTCCATTTATAATTCCGGGAGTCTTAGTGTAGTTAGCACTTAAATTAAGGTTTAAATTAGAACTTAATAAATTTATTGGTAATCCATAAGTAATAAATGACCGTAAATTAATATATCCATCTAAATTTTCTGGAATAGTTAGTCTAGTCCCTTTATTTAGCAGCAAGTTATTTGAAATAACTGTGTCTTTGGTAGCAAGTATGGTATTATTTCCGATAAAATTTTGTGTGAATGTTGCTCCAAACAATGCAAAGAATGTTCGCATATGCATTCCGTTTGTTTCCGAATATCTTATGGCAATTGAATGAGTATAATCCTGGCTTAAATTCGGGTTGCCAATTGTTAACTGGGTTGGATTGGAATTGTTTACAACGTTCTGTAATTGGTCTATGCTTGGGTTATTATTGCTCGCTCTATAATTTATGCGAAGGTTATCGTTTCTAGAAAATTCATATCTTAACATGAAAGAAGGAAGAAGGGAATAAAATCTCTTTGAGAAACTATCCGTTCCGGGAAAAGTTTGGTTATTGTAAAGCTGGGCTATATTATAATTTAAATTTAACATAAACATAAGCTGTTCTTTTCTATATCTATAACCAGTTCCCAAGCTTTGTGTTCTATAAATATCTTTGGCAACGTTGCTTAACTGTGTGTCAAGCAAGGTTGAAAAATAGTTAAGTGAATTGTCATAAGTTTGCTGGTTACTTTTATCTTGCGAGTAAGATAATTTTGTATCAAACTGTATCAGTCCATATTGGGTAAGCGGTTCGGTATACACAATATTAGTATAACCGCTAAAACCATTTTTATTTAAATTAGAAAATTGGTTTAAAGTATCATAAAATGTTGTGCTATCAAAATAGGCTTCTGTTGCAAATAAATTATTGTTACCGTAATTTCTGGAAAAGGTTCCGTTGAACATTACGGAAATAGTTCTACCTGGAGTGTTAAAGCGATGACGAAATAAAAGATTATTTGTCGAATTGAATGCATATAAATCTGAATTAAAATTACTTAAAGATGAATTTAAATTTTGAAAACCAGATGAAGTAATTCCATTTACATTGCTAAGTCCGCTATTTTTTTGATAAACAAAAGTCGGATTAAAAAGGACCGAATTGGATTCGTCAATTTGGTAATTTAATCTCAAATTTAAACGATGATTTATATTTTGAGTAGTTGAAGAACTTATTTCATTATAAAGTTGATTTAATGGAGTTGATAAAAAATAATTTCTGTTTGTTATCGATTGTGCATCATTGTTTGTAAGGTTAAAGAAATAGCTTGCAGTAATATCAACTTTTCCTCCCCATTTATCTGAGTAATTTACACCAAAAGCTTTTGTAGTAACTAAACCGGTTGCTTGATTTACCAGAAAATTAGATATATTATTATTACCTCCAAAACCACCTGGGTTAAAAAATCCTCCTGGAGCACCACTTCCCCTGGGCGCGCCTCCGCCCTGAAAATATCCGCCTCTACCGGCTCCACCAATTCGGCTAAATCCTCTTCCCGAAGTTGAAATTACACCTAACAAATCTTCGCTCGAAAAATTCTGTTGGTTGATATTATTTAGTTGTGCTAGTATTGTAATTCTTCGATCACCATTGAAAAAATTAATATTTCCTCCAGTATTATACATTTCATTATTGCCATAGCCAGCCGTAAACTTTCCGAAAGTACCTTCTCTTTGGTTTAACCTTGTAACAATGTTAATTGTCTTTTGAGTATTTCCATCATCAAAGCCCGTGAACTGCGCTTGATCGCTTTGCTGGTCGAAAACCTGGATTCTTTCAATAATTTCTGCAGGCAAATTTTTGATTACTGCATTAGGGTCGCTGCCAAAAAATTCTCTACCATCTACAGTAACTTTGGAAACATTTTCTCCCTGCGCTTGAACAGTTCCATTTTGTATAACAATGCCAGGCATTTTTGTAAGTAAATCTTCTGCGCTTGCATCTTTGTTCGTTTTAAAAGCTCCCGCATTATACTCCATCGTGTCCTCCTTTACTTCAACTGCTTGCGTGGAATCGAGAACCTCTACTTCTCTTAATTTAATCCCTTGTTGATAAAGATAAATGGGACTTAGGACTACATTCTTGAAAGGTATTTCAATTTCTTTTTTGTATGGTTTGTAACCAATAAAACTGATCGAAATGGTATATTTACCCGGTTTTATATTTTTAAAATAAAATTTTCCTTCTTTATTAGAGGATGTTCCACTTACTTTTTTATCATATTGCAAGAGTAAAATATTAGCTCCTTCCAAAAAATTTTTATCTGTTCCATCTGCGACAGAGCCCATAATTGAAATAGACTGGGAAAAAATATTTATACAAAAAAGAATAACTAAACACGTGGTCGCAAAGTATTTCATTTTATCCTAATAGAAAGTGTTTTATATATTAGTCAACTCAATTTTGTATTTGGTTTAAATATTTTTGACGGGATAATTTTTTTTAATGTTTATTTATTTTTAATGAATTGTCCTTAAATCAATAAAAAATGATTATTCAGATTAAAAAAGCGAACTCGTAAGATGGTTAAAAAATTTTCAAGGTGATTTTTCAGTTCTTTTGTCTTTGCAATTTTAGTTGGTAGTATTTTTAGGCTTAGGAGAAAAAGAATATGAACATTAAATGGCGAATTGATTATAGAAGCACGTAAAAGAAAATACTCTTCTTGAAGATTTAGATTTATTAAATTTACGCGGCTAAAATGCAGAATTAATTTTCAGTTTAAACAATCTCCGATCATATAATAAGGTGGTATACAGTCTTTGAAGAAAAAAACCGTTTTATTTATACATCGTTGTTTTGGTATATGGGAAATATTCACCATAAATTATAAATACTTTTAATGGTTTATTACGGGTTCTTTAAGTAAATCTTCATCTGGATAAATACAATCAAACTTTTTGCCAATAAATTTTTCAATTGCAGGGATATAGAAAGAATCATCTTCTGAGGCAAAGCTAATTGAAGTACCGCTTGCACCAGCTCTGCCGGTTCTTCCAATACGATGAATGTAATCTTCGGGGTCTTGAGGTAATGTAAAATTAATAACATGGCTTATGTCATCAACATGAATGCCGCGGCTTGCAACATCTGTAGCAACAAGAATTTTAATTTTGCCTTCTTTAAAATCATTTAATGTTTTAATCCGTTTTCTCTGGTCAACATCGCCTGATAGAACTTCTGAGCTTAATCCAAACTTTAATAACATTTCATATAAAGGATGAGCTTCGTCTTTTCTGTTAGCAAACACCAGCACTTTATCGAGATTTTCTTTTTTAATAATATTATAGAGCAAAGCAAACTTTTGGTCGTTAGTTACGATATAGACAATTTGTTTGATAGACTCGACTGTAATTTTTGCTGGTTCAATTTCTACATTAACAGCGTCTTTCGTCCACTGATTTGCAAGTCTTCTTACGTCATCATTTAATGTAGCACTGAAAAACAAAGTTTGTCTTTTTGATTTAGGCGGTGTGCTATTTATAATTTTCTTTACATCCGGAATAAATCCCATATCGAGCATTCGGTCTGCCTCATCAATAACAATTATTTCAATGTTGCCTAAAAAAATAACATGTCTTTTCTGAAAATCTAATAATCTTCCTGGAGTTGCAACAAGAATATCAACTAAGCCTCTTTTCATTCTATTAAGTTGCTTGTTGAATTCCATACCGCCATAAACTTCGGCAACTGCAATATCGGTGTATTTTACTAATGCTCTTGCGTCTTCTGCAATTTGCATTACAAGCTCGCGCGTTGGAGCAATAATTAAAGCTCTTGGAGCCCCAGGTCGTCGAACTGCCTTTGAAGGATTTGTTAAAAAATTATTTATTATAGTAATTAGAAACGCGGCAGTTTTACCTGTCCCTGTTTGTGCCTTTCCTGTTGCATCTTTCTTTTGTAAGGTTGATTTAAGAATTGCTTTTTGAATTGGCGTACAGTATAAAAATCCCATATTATAAATAGCATGCATCAATTCTTTTTGCAGATTGAAATCATGAAAGCGAGTTTTACCTTCTACTGCTGGGACCTTATATTCTGAAATATCCCATTTATCCTCTTCATGTTTTTTCTTTTCAATCAGCAAATTAATTTTGCCTTTTTTCTCTTTCTTTATATGGTTACTTTGATGACCTTTAATTTGTTCAGATGGATGTAAATTTTCTTTTTCCTTCTTATTATCAATAGAAAAATTATTATTTCCCGTTTTTGTTCTATGATTTATAGAAATTTCATTTTCAGACTTGAATTTTCTATTGTTCTGTTCGCTTATAACCTTTCTTTTACTACTAAAAGACCTTTTACTTTTGTAACCAGTAGTTAAAGGCAATTTATCAGTTTTCTCTTTAACTGTTCTATTATCACTGTCCTTTTTCGAAATTCTTTTAAATTTTTCTTTTACAATTTTAATGAAATTTAGTACCACAATATTTTCTAACTTTTTTAAATAAATGTTTCAATAATTTTTTTATTCTTTTTAATTTAGTCATACAAGGGAGACATTTTGAAAGGCATCATAAATCAAATCAAATGTCAAAACACAAATTCATTAATCTGGCTGCGCTGTTAACAAAAGAAGGAAACAAAACAATTAACCCGTTAGTAATTACTCTATTATTGGACAAAGCAAACCAGATTTTAATTAATTCAAATCAACTTTATTTCATTTCTTCATTAAGACGTTTAAGCTGTTCTTTAGCATTTTCATTATCTGGATTTATCTGTAATGATTTTTTACAGCTTTCAAGAGCCATTTCTAAGTTGCCGTTAGCGAGGTAGCCTTCGGAAAGTCCATCATAAGCATCAAATGAATCGGGATGGAGTTCTGCATTCATTTTAAAAATTTCGAGAGCTTGCTTGAACATATTACCTTGCAATAGCCTATAACCAAGCATCAAGAATTTATCTTCATCAAGATCATATTTATCTTTTGCATTTTTAATAATTTCATGAAATTTATTTTCTGCCGAATCCGGTCCGTTGGTAATTATGGACATAATCAAAGTATCTGTAAGAGATAGTTTTGGTACGTTAACAGCCATAAGTTGAGTATCAAAAATAAGAGTAGCATTTGGTGGAATAGCACCAGCGCCAGTTTCGCCATAAGCAAGTTGAGGTGGAATAATAAGTCTAAATTTATCACCAACTTGCATCAAGGCAATTCCTTCATCCCATCCTTTAATAACTTCGCCCTCACCAAGAATAAATTTAATTGGTCTGCCTCTTTTGTAAGAAGAATCAAAAACTTTTCCATCTGGTAGATAGCCGGTATAATTAACAGAAACTTCTTTTCCGATTTCCGCTTTTACACCATTACCTTTTTCGAGAATAATATATTTAAGACCGCTTGAAGTTGTGACAGTGTCTTGTTTTTCAACTGTTTGAGCCTTTAAGATACCAATTGAAAGCAACACAGCAATAATCAAAAACTTATTCACTTAAACTCCAAAATTTTAGAAATTCTTGTGTAAAAATAATCAAATAGCTTGAAATTCCTAAATAAAAAAATTTTAACAAAAAATATTATTTTCTTTCTTATTTTGGATTCATAAAAAATTCAATTTAATTAACTGTTCTAATTAAAAAAATATTTTTCAATTTTAAATTATTTTATTAGTGAATAATTCAGCTAATTTAGATAATTTTGAATTTGAATTTCCTTTAATTTTAAATTCTAAATTTAGGTAAAAATCATGAACATAAAACTTCTTCGCCGAATAATAGGAACGGTTGTGTTCTTAATTTCGAACATAATTTTGTTTTTAACGGTGCAGCCCTCGGTTTCATTTTGGGATCCAGGTGAAATTTCAGCAGCTTCATATTCCCTTATGGTTCCACATCCGCCTGGAGGTCCATTGTGGTTGATTATCGGAAGATTTTTTTCAATGATTCCTTTTGCTTCAAACATTGGTTACCGGATAAATCTTGTTTCAGTCTTCTCAACGGCTTTTTCAGTTTTGCTTGTGTATTTGATCATTATTAAACTGATTGAACTTTATAGAGGAAAAGAATACAAGAATACAAGCGAAGCGATATTTACCTTTATCTCTGCGGCAATTGGAGCGCTGGCATTTGCATTTTGCGACACTGTATGGTTCAATGCTGTCGAATCAAACTATTTTGCTTTGAGTACATTATTATTCTCTCTTGTCGTTTGGCTAATGATGATTTGGTACAACAAAGCAGATAAGAAAGATAATGAAAAGTATATAGTTATGATGGCTTATCTTATCGGTCTTTCTTTTGGTGTTCATTTAATGAGTGTGCTTGCGGTTTTAACATTTATCTTTGTTGTAGTAATGAAGAAATATGTTGATGATGACGAGACATATAAAAAAACTGCTTATATATTTTTAGGACACCTTGCTATTATTTTACTTGTTGCTATAGCATTATGGAGTTCACAAACGAGTTCAACTCCTCCAAGTCCGCAGGAGTATAAAGCTTTTGATTCTAAGTTTGTTTGGATCATGGTTTTTATATCTGCTATTTATATGGCAATCTTTTGGAAAAAAATATTCCATAGAAATTCATTTTACATACCAATGATTATAGGTGGAATTGTCTTACTTTTCGCTTATCCCGGTATTGTAAAGGGATTCCCAGGAATTTTGTTAGCTGTAGGCGGAGCAGACATCTCAACAAATTTAATCATTTTTGTTGTTATACTTTTAGTATTGGTTTATTTAGTATACTGGTCAGGTAAAAATGAAAAACAAATTCTGCATCTTGCCTCGCTTTGTTTCTTATTTGCGCTGTTAGGTTTTACTACTTATTCAATGATAATTATCCGTTCTAACCAACATCCTCCAATGAATGAAAATTCACCAGACAACTTTCAGAAGTTGATGTATTATCTCGATCGTCAGCAATATGGTGATTTCCCAATATTCGAAAGAAGATTTTCTTCTGAACCTAATCAACAAGGAGTCTTTACAAATTATTCGAGTGATTTAGATTTCTGGTGGAAATATCAAATGAACCACATGTTCACAAGATATTGGCTGTGGAATTTTGTCGGACGCGAAAGCTGGGATCAGGACTCTGGGGTTGATGCTTATCCGTTCAATTCTATTGGAAATGCTATTGGAAAAATTTTTAATATTCAATTTAACGGCGGACCCAAAGATTCACTTTGGGGAATTCCATTCTTAGTTGGGTTAATTGGATTGTACTTCCATTTCAAAAAAGATTGGAAAATGGCAAGTGCGTGGCTCATTTTATTTATTTTTATGGGCTACTTAATTGCATTTTATCAAAACCAACAAGAACCGCAGCCAAGGGAAAGATTTTATTTCTATCCCGGCGCTTGGTTTGTATTTGCTGTGTGGATTGGAATAGGGGTTAGAGAACTTTTAGGTTTGATTATTACCAAAGTGAGAGATTTAAAACTTTCTCGCGCTCTTGCTTATTCGGCTCTAATTATTGCTTTTGTTCTCATTCCCGTTAACATGCTTAGAGCAAATTATTTTACACATGATAGATCTCATAATTGGCTACCTTGGGATTTTTCCTATAACCTGCTTCAAAGTTGTAAGCCTAATGCAATTTTGTTTACCAATGGAGATAATGATACCTTTCCACTTTGGTATTTGCAAGACGTTGAAGGTGTAAGACGGGACATTCGTGTGGTTTGTTTAAGTTTGGCTAATACAGATTGGTATGTAGAGCAATTAAAAAACAATTCGCCTTACGGAGCCTTGAAAGTAAAATTCAGTTTTTCTAATGATCAAATTGCTCAGCTATCACCGATGGAATGGAATTCCCAAGTTGTTTCTGTGCCTGTTCCAGAAGATGCAATTAAGAAGTTTGGTGTTACGGATACTTCAATAATAAATAATAAGGCATTCAACTTCCTTATGAGAAACACAATTGTTATTGGAGGTATAAAAGGTATCAGAATTCAAGATATTATTGTTAGAGACATTGTCGAAAATAATACATGGGATAGACCCATTTATTTCTCTTCGACTTGTTCTAATGATAGTTTTATTGGGCTGAATGATTATCTCTGGATGGAAGGATTAGCTTTGAGGCTTTTGCCTAAAAAGGGTACCGAACTTCAAAATGTTAATGAACAAATTACACATAAAGACCTGTTTGACGAAAATCCGTCTTATTCAAAAAGCTATGAACAAGGCTTCAAATTTAGAGGATTAAATGACAAGTCAATCTTTTATGATGATAATGAGAATAGACTAATTCAAAATTACAGAAATACTTTTGTACGTCTTGCTTATTATTATTTAAATACTGAAAATAATAAAGAAATGTGCGTTCAAACTCTAGATGAAATGTTTAAGAAAATGCCTTTGGATGTTGTTCCTATGGATTATAGATTCCTTTTTGATGTTGCTAATTTGTACTATAATTGTGGAGCGATAGCTCAATATAAAAAGGAAGCTAAAGTTGTTGAAAGGGATGCTTTAAAAAATCTTGATGAAAGCCTAAGAGATATTCAATCTCCTTATAATGCATTTAGCATTTTGGAAAGGCTCTATGTAAATCAAAAAGAATATGATAAGGCAATTAATATTCTGCAAAGGCTTCAGAATATGATTCCAAATGCTGGGGGTTTACAGGCTGAAATACAAAGAATTGAACAAATGAAAGCCGAAGACCAAGCAGCTCAAAAGCAAACTCTTCCAAGTTCAAAAAAATAAATTAGGTTATTAAAGGCTGAGGACAAACCTCAGCCTTCTTAATTTAGTCTTTTTAAAACCTAAAAATAATTTAGGTAATATGAAATACCACTAAATATTTTGAATTTTAATCTGCGTTGTTGTTTTTATTTCCCAAAATATTATGTACTGAAATAACAATCTCTTTAATTATTGCTTCACTTTCACCCTTGTAAGAACAAATTTTAGGATTACCAGGACACACAGTGTTACAATAATTTTTGCGCGGCAAAATTATTTTATGATTATTTCCAAGTGGTCCCCAAAGTTTAGGAGAACATGCTTCCAAAGGACAAAAAATAGAGACTGTGTTAACTTTTAAAGCGGAAGCTATATGCATAGGTCCTGTACTTGCAGAAATAAGGCAGTCTAAAGCGGCAAAATTCAATATTGATTCCCGAAGACTTAAATTGACATTGGGATAATCAACGTTTTCAATATTTTGAATTATTTTCGGAACGACGTTATCCGTGATTACAATTTTGTAGTTTTTAAATTTTGACAATTCAGTAATAAGTTTTAGATAGTCTTCTTCACTCAAATTTGGAGCAGAATTACCACTTGTAATATGAATTCCAACCAAATATTTTTTGTTTAAAAGTAAATCTTTTTTTATAATCTTTACTTTCTCCTTTTCATCAATATTCAAAAAAATTTCCGGAACAAGCTCATTTTGTTTTACACCCAAATTTCTAGCAAGGTCCATACTGTAATCAGCTTCATGACGAAGAGGTTTATATTTCTTACGGCTTATTCCTTTAACAAAAGTTATGAATTGATAAAATTTATAACCGACCCCAATCCTGTTTTTGATTCCTGAAAAGAAAAGCAGGTAGTTGATCTTTTCGGAAGGAAGAAGCATTAATGCGTGAGTAAATTTATATTGTCTTATTTTTTTAATTGCTTTGACAAAGCTTTTAAAATCTGAATAATCTAATTCTTCAAAACAAAGTATCTTATCGACGTAAGGATTATTTAAATAAATATCTTTAGTGTAATTTTTAACGAGAACTGCAACAAAGCTATCTGCCCAATGTTTTTTTATTGCAAGTGGAATAGGAGTCGAAAGGACCGCATCACCAATTCGGTCCTGCCTTACAATTAAAATCCTTTTCTGTTTTTCCATTCTTTCTTTTGCACATATTTTTTATTAAACTAAAGTATAAATATTTTTTTAAACTTAATAATTTATGTTTCTAAGATTTTTTTAAAACTTATTGTCTTCCCAAAGCTAAATTGATTTACAGCAAATAAAATTATTTTCTTTTTTGAATGCTTTTAATTTATACTAATTTTAGTAAAAAGAAATTTTTTGCTCTACCATTTGAAAAATACTGAAATAAATTGTGCGTAAATTGTTCAAAAAGATTAAATATTGTAAAAGATGTGTACGAATTTTTAATAAATCCATGAATTTTTCTTTACTTAAATATTTAATTTTTTTGTTTGTAGTTACCATTTGTAGCCTTTCATGTTCGTCGTCTTCAAATATGGTTCATACTATTTTTGTCAATGGAAATGGGTATGACAATGAATTTCCATACCAAAATAGTTCTGATGATTTAAAGAAAATCGGAAATACAATTTATAGAATAAATAGTATAGCATTTTATCAGTCATATATTTTTGATGACTCCTCTAAGTATACAATTTCAGGACTTAACGATTCAATGATTCAAAAAAAAGCAATTAAATCTATTGTCATTAATAAAACATCATTTGGCACAGGTGTAATGATATACTCGGAAGGCGGTACAATTGGCATTCTAACCTGTGCTCATGTTGTAAACTTTCCGGATACTATTATTACCTATTTTGCTGAAGCTAATGGTCTTTTCACAAATTATGTACAGAGCATTTCATTTAAGACAAAAGAAAATGTTTATGTAGCTGGTTTGCCCGAAGGAAGCAATGTTGATGTAGTTTTATCCAATGATGCTAATGACGTGGCTCTTTTAGGTAGAAAATACGGAATAAAGTACTCAGATAGGTTTTCGTCTTTTAGTTATCGTTTCGGTGATGCAAAGGAACTTAAATGGGGAACGTTTGTTTATTTGTTAGGTTATCCACTAAATTATAAAATGGTTTCCAGTGCAATTGTAAGCAGCCCTAACTACGATAATAAAGGATCATTCCTCATCGATGCTTCCGTTAATCGAGGGTTTAGTGGAGGAATTGTGCTCGCATTAAGGAATGGTGTGCCGAACTTTGAATTAGTCGGAATTATTGATTGGGTACCCGAAGAGAATCAAAGTGTTCTTGAACCAGCGCCAATTGGAGAGTCTCGTCGCTATAGCCCTTTGGTTCCATATAAAGGAGATGTGTTTGTGAAACAATTGAATTATATGCAATATGGAATTGCCAGAGCAATATCTATTGGAGAAATAAAAGAATATTTTGCAAAAAACATTCAGATACTTAAGGATTATGGATTTGATAAAAGTATTCTTCATTAAAATTATTGTTAAGGTTTTTTAATACATTATCAATTATTTCATTAAAACGTTCATTGAAAAATTTGAGAATTGTTTGTGAGAAAAATATTCGAAATAGAAAAAATAGAAGAATGGAATAATATTAATTCTTGTTATTCTGATTATGAAATTGTTATTCTTAAATATAGCACAGAATGTCATATTAGCAAAATTGTTGAGGGAGATTTTAGTGAATGGAGTAAAAGCCTTTCTGAAAATTACAAAATAATTTTTGTAAAAATGAATGTACTAGAGTCTCTTTCTTTAAGTAAAATTCTTGCAACTGAATTTAATGTGAAGCATCAATCGCCTCAATTAATTTGGTTAACAAAAGATAGAAAAGTTAAATGGTTTGCAAATTATTATGACATTAATCTTCGCAGTCTTTCAGCACATCTTGAAATTGTTCCATTATAAAAGATAAAGGTTAATTAGTTTTAACCAAACCAATTTTCGGCAAAAGTTGACTTGAAAGAACCTTTTCCTTCTTGTATGGCTAAGTGGTTCGACTTGATGCAAACTATTGGAATTTCAGAACGCCGCATAACTTTATTTGCAACATTTCCCGTTATTAAATGAGACAAGCCAGTCCATCCGTGCGAGGCTATTATAATCATGTCTATACTTGATTCATTAGCATATTTAAGAATTTGTTCGTCTGCGGAACCGATTTTTATAACTTCTAAAAAATTAATATCTTTAATAGAAATTTTACTTATAAAACGTCTCATTTCCTCTTCAGCGGCAAGCAATTTCGATTGTTCGAATTTTTCTTTACCTTGAATTTTGCTGACTTTAAAATTGACCCTGGCAGATTCAATAACATATAAAATGTGAAGAGTTATATTTTTATTTTGAGCTAGGAAACAAGCAAATTCCAATGCAGCCACAGAATTACTCGAGAAGTCGGTGGGAACTAAAACGTTTTTTAGCTTTAACATTTGCGTCCTTCTTACGATTTTTATTCCTAATAAAACGCAGTAATATTATTTATACAATTAAAGCCGAAAGTTTTTTGGTAATGTCATTTAAGTCAAATGGCTTATAAAAAATAGTATTAGTGTATTTCCTAATCCTATTATCAAATTCTTTTAAATTATGCTGATAAACAAAAGTTAAAATTAAAGGAACTTCTGAGTCATTCTCTCTAAGCCTTTTGCAAAAAGATTCAATTTGTGCTGAAGGCTCTGCATCAACAATTATTAAATCGAAACTAACTTTATTAGATATAATTTCTAAAATATCTATATTTGTCGTAGTGGTAACATTATAATCATTTTGCCAATACATTAAAAAACTTAGACAAATATTTGAATCTGAACTATAAATTAAGATATTTTTCATATTATACTAAAAGAGAAGAAAAAAGACATAAGCACATTACTTTATAAAAGCCATTTGTATGCCAATTATAAAGTATTTTGGGTCTATAGAATAAAAAGAAGAATTTTGGACAAAATTCTGATGAAATTTAGTTTGCCCTAAAGACTTACGAAATAGATTTTCACATTTTCTTCTCGTTACTGAAAAACTCTTAAATTATATTTTAAAAATTGAGAATACTCAATTACCTAAATTTAAGGTTTATGCTTTAATATCAAGTTCTTTTAACTTTCTGTATAGGGTTGAAAGTCCCACGCATAAAACATCAGCTGTTTTTTCTTTATCAAAGTTATTGCTTTCGAGTGCCTTATAAATATAATCTTTTTCAAATTTTCGAACGGACTCTTCCAAAGAACCAAGTTTTGAAAAATCAGTTACAATATTTGTTGAATTAAAAACTTGTGGTAAATCTTTTATAGAAATAAAATCATCTTTACAGAAAATAACAGCTCTTTCAATAATATTTTCAAGTTCTCTTATTTCTCCTTTCCAATCATAAGCCATTAAGGCTCTCATTGCTTCGGGGTCTATTCCTTTAATACTTCTGTTCATTTCTTTTCGATATTTGTTTAGAAAATGATCTGCAAGAAGTGGAATATCTTCTTCCCTTTCCTTCAATGAAGGAAGATTGATTTCGACAATGTTTAAGCGATAATATAAATCTTCGCGAAATCTTCCTGCAGAAACTTCTTCTTTTAAATCTCTATTTGTTGAAGCAATAAAACGAACGTTAACAGAAATAGCTGAAGTAGAACCCACAGGGGTATATTCTTTTTCTTGTAGAACGCGAAGGAGCTTAACTTGTAGTTGAAGAGGAAGTTCGCTAATTTCATCAAGGAATAAAGTACCATTATCGGCAGCTTTAACAAGTCCTTCTTTGTCCGAAATAGCACCAGTAAAAGCTCCGCGTTTGTGCCCAAATAATTCGCTTTCGATTAAATTTTCGGTAATAGTTCCACAATTAACAGCAATTAAAGGTTTATTTTTTCTTTTACTATTGTAGTGGAGTGCTCTTGCAACTAGTTCCTTTCCTGTTCCGCTTTTACCGGAAATTAAAACAGTAGTATCGGTATCTGCAACAGTTTGAATTATGTCGTAAATTTTTTTTATAGCAGGGCTTTTGCCTACAATGTTTTCAAAGTCAAATTGCCTTTGAATTTCTTTTCTCAATAATCTATTTTCGAGCAATAAACTTTTAACTTCAAAAAGACGTTTTAATTTGAAAAGCAATTCATCAAATTCAATCGGTTTTAACAGGTAATCGCTTGCACCAGCTCTTAAAGCCACGATGGCTGTATCTAAAGAACCGAAGGCAGTTATAATAATAACCGAGGTTTGGACATTTAACTTCTTAATTTCTTCAAGAAGTTCAATACCTTTCATCTCAGGCATTTCAAGATCAGTAATAACAAGGTCAAAAGATTCTTCGAGCATTTTATTGTAAGCAACTCGCCCATTTTCAGCTTCTTCAACAAAATAGCCTTCCTTTTTTAAAACAAAGGCTAATGATTCTCTAATTATATCTTCATCTTCTACAATTAAGATTCTTTCTGGCATATTATTCCCATTTTTTTATGGTTGAATTGGTAAAATGACTGTAAAAGTAGTACCTTTTTGCAATGTACTTTCTATTTTGATGTCACCGTTAAAACTCCTTACGATTCCATAACTAACCCACAAACCCAATCCGGTTCCTTTGCCTTCTTTTTTAGTTGTATAAAATGGCTCAAATACTTTTGATAAATTTTCTTCTGAAATTCCTTTACCAGTATCAGTAAATGAAATGATGACATTTTCATCTGTTATTGTAGATTTAATGCTAATCTTATTAGACTTGTTAATTTCGCCTTTTTCATCAATTGCGTCAACAGCATTTAGAAGAATGTTTACAAAAACTTGTTGTATTTGGTCAGAAATAAGAGGAAGCATTGGAATTTTATCGCTTAAATTAAGTTCAAATAAAATGTTTTTTGCTTTTGCTCCTACTTTAATAATTTCAACAGCTTCATTTATATTTTGATTAATATCTGTAAGTTGAAGTTCGTAATTAGAAGGTCTGGAGAAATCAACGAGATCTCGAATTATTTTAGAAATTCTGGTAACCTGTTTTTTAATTAATTCTAATTTCTCTTTTGCAAATTCATCTGATGTAGACCTTTGAACCACTTGAACCAAAGCAGAGATAGAAGCGAGCGGATTACCGACTTCGTGAGCCACACCCGCAGCAAGAGTACCAATGCTTTCCATTTTTTGTGTATGAATTAATTGTTTTTCCAATAATTTTTTTTCTGAAAGATCACGGTGAATTCCAAAGAATCCCGTAACATTGCCGTCGTTATCTAAGATTGGTGAAACTAATAATTGTGTGTAAAAAGGCTCGCCGTTCTTTTTCTTATTTTCAACTTCACCAACCCATACCTTTCCGCTATTAATCGTATTCCACATCTTAGACCAAAATTTTTTGGAATGTTTTCCACTGCTAAAAATATTGGGATTTTTCCCCAATAGTTCCTCTTTTTTATATCCACTGGCTTCTGCAAAAGCAGGGTTTACATAAACCATTTTTCCCTGAAGATCTGCAATTTGAACAGGATTAACTGTGTTTTGGGCAACATAATAAAACCGCATTAATTCTATTTCCTTAAGACGCTGGTCGGTAATATCTCTGGCTAAAATGAAACAACTTTTTTTCGCTTTGCTATTTTCATCGAAAGAATAAGGTGTACAAAATAATACAATGTCTAATAATCTATTTCCGTCCTTAAATCGTGTAACAAAATTGTCGTTTAATTCTCCTTCCAAACATTTTTCTAACATGGCTTTTGTACGCGAAATAAGAGGGGTTTCTATAATATCATAAAAACTTTGCCCAACAAGGTTTCGTTGTGTTGTTTTTAAAGTCTTATATACGGATTTATTTAGCACCAATATTTTCCCTTCAGCTGATACAATAAAGCACATATCTTGAAAGTTTTCAAAAAGGGAAAAATCAAAGGTGTAATTTTTATTCATCGGGAATCTATGATTCTTTTGGTCAATAATTTTTAAAATTTCAATTACAAAGATAATCAAACATTGTATGTAAAGTAAATTGAATTAACTTTCCAAGATTTCATTTTCCTCTTAAAATCAAAAATCTTAATCAAGGAAACTATGTAAAAACAATATGTTAATAATTCTTAAAACATGATAAATTGCGTTTGTATTTGAAGAATCTATTAAAAATTATCTTCTCAGTAATGAGAAGCAAAAAATTAAACTTCCGAGCTATGAGAACTGATAAACAAAATCGAGAAGAGAATTTTCTTTAAAATTTAGATTTTATACGTAAAATCTATTTAATAAAAATTATCCAATTGTTGGAATGAAGATTGCCTATTTTTCATAAAATTATGATTTGTCCCTTTTAGTGATGGATTCAAAAAGAAAAGTAAGCTTTGATTTGAATTTTGTTTTAACAACGAAATTTTGGTCAAAACTTATAAAGTAGAGATTAAAAAATATTCCTTTCTTCTTTTTAGCCCACCTTGGGGCACTGTGAATGTTGATCCGCATATAGACCGCAGTGCTCCAAATTATTTCAAATCACTTTTAAATATCTTATAAACAACAACAATTGTCAACAAAAAACTGTTTGACATTAACAGAATGTGACTGACATTATAATTATTTCTTTTTATTTTTGAGCAATTAAATTTATTATTTTTTTTTGATGAGCGAGAAGTTTGAAACAAAAGGCAGCACTAAACCGTACCTTAACTTTAAATAGGTCAGAAATTCTTTCTTTTAAAAAAAATCTTTTAGCAATTTCTCACAAAGTTGAACTTGATAATATTAAAAATAAAATTATTAAGGGCGATGTTTTTGAAGTCCTTGATCTTTTACCCGATAGTTTTATAGACCTTCTTTTTATTGATCCTCCTTATAACCTGAATAAAAAATTTAATACAGGTTCTTTTAAGAGCATGGCTATATCGGATTACGAAAGCTGGATTGATTCATGGCTTTTGAAAACAGTTCGCTTATTGAAACCTAATGCTTCAGTTTATATTTGCGGGGATTGGAAATCATCTTCGGCTATTTTTAATGTGAGCATAAAATATTTCAAAGTTAGAAATAGAATTACCTGGGAAAGAGAAAAGGGAAGAGGAGCAAAAACAAATTGGAAAAATTGTTCAGAAGATATTTGGTTCTTTACTAAGTCAGATAATTATGTATTTAATATCGATTCCGTAAAAATTAAGAGACGAGTCATGGCTCCTTATAGAACAGAGAGTGGCGAACCAAAGGATTGGACAAATCACGGAAAAGAAAATTACAGAATTACTTTCCCTTCGAATCTATGGACGGATATTACCGTGCCGTTTTGGTCAATGCCAGAGAATACTAATCATCCAACTCAGAAACCAGAAAAACTTTTGGCTAAAATAATTCTGGCAAGTTCGAACCCAGGTGATTTTGTCTTTGATCCATTTCTGGGGGTTGGGACAACTGCAGTTGTTGCAAAAAAGCTGGGAAGAAATTTTTCTGGAATTGAATTAGACGAAATTTATTGCTGTCTGGCAGAGAAACGTCTTTCACTTGCAGATGTTAACAATTCCATTCAAGGCTATGAGCATGGCATTTTTTGGGAAAGAAATTCTTTCCGCTATCAAAAAAAAGATAAATAAAAAATTGCGCCTTTTAAATTTCAAACCGTGCGTTAAATGTTTACTCTGCCATATATCTAAAACATCTTTATTGGATAGTAATTTAAGATTTTATCTAAAATATTTTTTAGCATATTTCAAAACAGATATTGTTAATTCTGGATTTAAAAGGTTGTATGGCAAGATTAAAAGTTTTGTAAAAAAAGAATTGAATTTGCTTGATAACTAGGGAAAAATTTTCCATCTTTGCATCCGATTTTTAAAAATAAAATTGGGTACCGGTTGACAGGACAATGCCCAACTCCGTCAGGTCCGGAAGGAAGCAGCGGTAAGCAAAACTTCTGTGTAGCCGGTTACCCTTATTTTATTTTTTTGAAGGAGGAATTAAAAATTCTAGTGTACCTTTTCCCAGTCGTATTTTATTTTCAAATGAAATTTTTGCTATTGCACCTTTCTTAAACTCAACATTTGCGCCTTTTAAAGAAATCAAATTTGAAGCATGTTCACCTAAATCTGGTTGATGACCGATGAATGCGATTTCCTCACCTACTAACGAAGTTGCTAATTCAATTATTGATTCTGTTTTGCATCCTGGTGCAAGTTTTTTATCAACAATAATTTCTTCAGGTAAATAAAAAACTTCCTTAATAATTTCTGCCGTTTGAACTGCTCTTAAGAAAGGGGATGCAACAATAAAATCAAACTTGTCAAAATAATTCTTCCAATTCTCAGCGGTTTGTATTAACCTTATTCTCCCTTGTTGGGTCAAATGCCTGTCGAAATCTTTAAGACCGATTGCGGATTTTTCGGCTTCTCCATGTCTTATCAAATATATGTTCATATCTCGTATTTTTATGTGATTAAGAATTTTAAATTACTTGTATTCAACAAAAATAACAGTGATGTCTTTATTAAATTCCATTAAATCGTTTTGCAAAGCTTTTCCTTCTTTGGTGTTGATTTGTTTGTTCCATTCATCGTGAGAGGTAAATTCAACTTCGCAAAACTTAGAAAATTTTTTTTCCAGTAGTGGATTACTTTCAACTTCAGCAACTTGAATTTTTTTGCCAGCAATTTCTGAAATATATTTTAAAGTAAAATCCATAAAATGCTGTTCAACATTTTCATCTTTTGTCTTATGCAGGAATAACAATAATTTATACATTAGCAATCAATAGTAAATGAATCGATTATTGATGAATATATTTTTTTATATTGTTCGTATGTGTACTTTGATGCCTTTAGAACAAGAATAAATTTTTTTGTTCCACATGTAAATTCGAAAAATTGTAGAAAATCTTTTTTTAATAAAATTTTGTCAGAATAACTCACCTTATATTTCCCCGAACTGTTATTTAACAGTTTATAATTAATAAACATTTCAGCAGAATCTTTGGGATTAATTTTTACAACCGAAATACTTGCCCCAAGAACTTCGTTTATATAACGGGTGCCTATTAATTTTTGGTTGAACAGATCGTCCATAGTAAAGTTTTTAAGCGTGTGCCAATTTTCTGTTAAAGTAAGAGAGAAACCTTGTGTATCTTTTGTGTTTGATGTGGTTCTTATTGTATCAAGTCCATAATCAATTCCCACGGAAGCAAAAGCTGATTTTATATCAGTTATCTCAGGCTTTTCAATATCATGTTTAAAAGTAATAACCTGACGTTTGACAAAATAATCGAAAACTGGATTTGGGCTTATGTATTTTTTTTGGAATGGATCGAAAGTAAAAATATCTAACATTCCGTTTATCTCAGATTGATTCTGACTTGAAAGATTGGTTTTTATTCTTTCGGGAGAAACTTTAGAGATAGTTTGAGTAAAAACATTAGTTGGCATTATAAGTTTTGTAAAAGTTCTAAAAGCAAGATTAGCGGAGGAATCGGTAAATAAATAAAATGAAGTTCGTGTCAATTGCAATGTATCCTTAGATGTAAAATCTTCATTTACCTGAATTATATTTCCATCATTTATCATCGAAGTGTCAATTGTAATATTACCGTTTAATGATTTATCAATTAAAAATGGTGTCAATATCGAATCGTAAATAGCAAAACGGTTGTAAAATGGATTTGAATATTCAAGAAGTACTAAAAAACGTTTTTTACCATCTTTGATTTTAACACTATCAATTTGCAAAAGGTTATAATTTGAATTTAATGGAATTTTAAGATCTATAAGGTTTGATAATTTTAAGTTTGCTTCTTTATTTCCGTTAATAGCTTTAATTATAAGTTGCTTAATTTCAGAGGAATAATAGGTTTTAATATTTTTTTTGCCTCCATTAAATAAATTACAGCCGACAAAATAAAGGGAAAATAAAACAATAAATTTTAATAATGCAATTTTTTTCATATCATTAAAATAACTACTTGTTGAAATAAAAGATATTCTCTTCACAAAATAATTTTATTCTATATCCATTTTTTCTTTTTTATTAAAATAGTCAATTAATATTTGAGTTTTTTGCTTTCCAACTATATTCGTTAATTTTTGTACAGATGTTTTTTTTATCTCTTCAAGGCTTCCAAATTCTTTTAAAAGCTTTTGTGCTGTAAAGGTACCAATTCCTTTTATGTCTGTTAATTCTGATTTTATAGTTCTTTTACTGCGCCGTTTTCTATGGAAAGTTATTGCAAAACGATGAGCTTCATCTCTTATTTGTTGCAATAGTTTTAATCCCGAAGAAGTTTTTGGAATAGATTCCGGTTCTGAATGATTGGGGAAAAACACTTCTTCTAGTCTTTTTGCCAGCCCGATAATATTATATTTTTCAAATCCTAATTCGTCCAAAACTTCAACTGCGCTAGAAAGCTGCCCTTTGCCGCCATCTACCATAATTAAATCTGGAAGATTTTCTTTTTCTTCTTTTAATCTTAAATATCTTCTTCTTATGACCTCACGCATGCTAGAAAAGTCATCAGGACCCACTACTTCTTTAATAATAAATTTACGATATAAACTTTTCTTTGGTTTTCCATTTTCAAAAACAACCATGCTTGCTACTGAATCTGTTCCCTGAAGATTAGAAATATCAAAACATTCAATTTTTCTTGGAAGAGAATTTAGCCTCAAATCTCTTTGTAAAGCCGAAAGAGCAAAAGGTGCTTGCCCTTCTTTTTTCATTTTTTGAATTTGAATTTCTTTTAGTTGAAGCACAGCATTCTCTTTGCACATTTTAACCAGCGAGCTTAAGTCACCGCGTTTAGGAATGACAAATTTAACTTTTCTCTCGGCTTTAATCGAAAGCCATTCGCTTAGTGTTTCTGCATCTGGTGGATTTACTTCTAAAATTATTTCATCTGGAATTTCTACAAAGTCGTTATAATAGAATTTGATTGCGGCAGAATAAATTTCCTCAAGCTCTTCTGCATTATCAATTCCGAGTTTTAACTGTTTCTTTCCTACAAGTTTTCCGCTTCTTATATTGAATATTGAACAAGCCGAATCTTTTCCTTCGTAGGCAACCGAAATTACATCACGGTCTTTAGAATCTTCACTAACTATTTTTTGCTTTGATGAAATTGCTTCGAGCTGATTTATTTTATCTCTTAGTTCTGCAGCTTTTTCAAATTCAAGCAGCTCAACTGCTTTTTGCATTTTCTGATTGAGATCTTTTATTAGTTCATCTGTTTTCCCATGAAGAAGTTTCACAACTTCGCTTACCATTTCGTTATAGGCTTTTTCTGTTATTAATCCTTCACAAGGTCCATCGCACTTTTTTATATGATAGTCGAGACAAACTTTAAATTTCTTTTTATCAATGCTTTCCTGATCAATATTTAGATTACAGCTTCTTATTTTGAAAATTTGGTTTATCATTCTTAAAGATGATTTCATATTTTTAACATCGGTGTATGGTCCAAAATATTTTGATCCGTCCCGAATAATTCTTCGTGTCGGAAAAACTCTTGGATAAGTTTCTAAAGTAACTTTTATGTAAGGATAGGATTTATCATCTTTTAGGTTAACATTATAACGGGGTTTTAATTCTTTTATCAAATTATTTTCAAGAACGAGTGCTTCAATCTCATTATCAGTTACGATAAGTTGAATGTCTGCAATTTTACTTACAAGAGCTTGTGTTTTTGGTGAAAGGATATTTTTATGAAAGTAACTTCTAATTCGATTTTTCAAATTTACTGCTTTACCCACATAAATAACTTTTCCCTTTTCATTAATATACTGATAAACGCCTGGTTTTTCGGGTAAATTTTTAAGTTTTATTTCCAGTTCGGGATTCATAAAAAATTTATTTAATTGAAATTGGACGATAGAAAAATAAAATAATTTTTTATTAGGAAAAATGGAACAAAGAAAGATCGTCTAAAAAATTAATTTTATTAACTAAATAAATTATTAAAATTTGAATTGTCGGATCACAATTTTAACTAGAACATGATTTTATTGGCAATCGATTATGAATTTATTTTATAAAGTGGGAAACTAGGTCATTCTTTTAAAGCTTTAAGTGACACAAAATTAAAAATTTTCTTAATTAAGAAAGAATTTGGTTTTTTCTAATGACCACAATTCCACTTTCTGTAACAGTAAATTTCTTTTTATCGCTTTCCAAATCAAAGCCAATTTCATAACCTTCAGGAACGATAACATTTTTATCGATAATAGTTCTTCTTATTCTTGCGTGTCTTCCAATATTACAATTGTTCATTATTATTGAATCGGTAACATAGGAATAACTGTTTACTTTAACATTTGGACCGAGCAAAGAACGTTCTACTAACCCGCCGGAAACAATAGTGCCATCGCAAATAAGAGAATTTAGGGTACGTCCAACTCTTTCACCCTCGTGAGATACAGTTTTAGCTGGTGGCGCTTGGTATTGGTATGTTCGCATTGGCCATTCGTGGTCATAAAAATTAAATTCAGGAGTAACTGAAATTAAATCCATACTCGCTTCGTAATAGCTGTCAATAGTTCCTATATCTTTCCAATATGGTTTTATCTTTTTATTTTCATCTTGAAATGGATATGCGCAAATATGTCTCTTCGTTTTAACCATATAAGGAAGAATATCTTTCCCGAAATCATGTCCCTTAACTTTTTGTGTTTCTAATTCAGCAAAGACATCGATTAAACTTTTAGCGTTGAAAACATAAATTCCCATATTAACGAAACAAGTTCCAGGTTTGCCAGGAATCTCCGGTGGGTTTTCGGGCTTTTCTATAAAAGAAGTAATTGAATATTTATTATCGACTTCAACAATTCCAAACCTATTTGCTTCTTCTTTTGGTACTTCTATACAAGCCATAGATAGGTCAGCATTCATATCAATATGGTATTGAAGCATTTTTAAATAATCCATTTTATAAATATGATCGCCGCTTAACACTAAAACCCAAGAAACATTCTTATCGGGCGAAAATAAATTTTGGTTTTGATACATTGCATTAGCAGTTCCAAGATACCAGTCGTTATTCATTTTTCTTTGTGGTGGTATAGAATAAATAAATTCGCCAAGCTCTGGATTAAAAATACTCCATGCTTCAAGAATATGCTGGTGTAAAGAATCTGATTTATATTGTGTTAGGACATAAATCTTTCGTAAGCCGGAGTTTAAACAGTTAGATAATGCAAAATCGATAATTCTGTATTTCCCTCCAAAAGGTACCGAGGGTTTACTTCTAAATGCGGTTAATGGATAAAGTCTTTCACCTTGCCCTCCGGCAAGAATCATTGTAATAGTTTGTCTTAATATTGATGAACCAGGGAACGTCATATCTCCTCCATAAATTGCATTTTAATATATTGAAATATCTTCTGTTTGGCAATTGAATAAATTATTAATTTTATGTTTAATTTTCTTTTATAAATTAAATGAGACAAAACTTACAGCACCTTTTTTACTGATTTAATGTTTCAAAAAAAACGAATGAAGACTTTTTCAAATAAATATTTTTCTTTTAAAATATTTTTAACAATAATTTTAATCTTTACCGGGCTTTTCTCCTTCAAATTAAATTTGCCTTTAAATATTGCTTCGAAAGATAAAACGCATAATGATAAATATAAAAATAATTCGGTTTTAATAGATTCGAATGATAAGCCCTATGTTTCACCTTCCCAATATAAAATTGATATTCTTCATTATTTCTTAAATATTGCTCTTTTCCCAAACGACAAACTCTTAAAAGGTGATGTTGTAATAACTGGAATATTGTTGGATAAAAATTTGCATCAGATTGAACTGAACTTTTATGACAATATGAAAATATCCAAACTTCTGTTGAATAATGTTCAGACAAAATATAATGAAAGCGGGACTAAGCTTACCATATTTTTAAATAATGCTGTTAAAGATACATTTAATGTTAGAGTAATTTATCAAGGAACACCAAAGTTTATGGGTTTTTCCTCCTTTGTTTTTGGAAGGAGAAATGGTCAGTTCTGTGTGTTTAATTTAAACGAGCCCAATTATGCTTCTACGTGGTTTCCATGTAACGATATACCATCAGACAAAGCAACTTATGATATTAAAATTACAAATGACTCTTCACAGGTTTCTGCATCAAATGGGAAATTAATTAGTATTGAAACAGACAGCACAAGACGGACCTATTATTGGCGTACGCGTTATCCAACTTCAACTTATCTTGTATGTCTTTATTCATCTAATTACGTCCAATTTTCTGATAAGTATATTTCTTTGGATAAAAAAGATACGATGTCTGTAGAGTATTATGTTTTTCCAGATCAATTGGAAGAAGCTAAAGTAGACTTTAAAGAAATTCCAGAAATGATTTCTTTTTTTGCAAAGAAGTTTGGCGAATATCCGTTTATTAAAGAAAAATATGGAGTAGCGGAATTTTTATGGCAAATGGGCGCGATGGAATCTCAAACTTTAATTGGCATAGGCTCTAATTTTGTCACTGGTAAGGATATGTTTACAGATATTTATTCTCATGAGCTTGCTCATCATTGGTTTGGCGATGCTGTCGGTCCTGAAACATGGAAAGATATTTGGCTAAACGAAGGTTTCGCTTCCTACTGTGAAGCATTATACGCTGAGTATAAGGGGGGTGAGGGTGCTCTTCGCTCTGCCATGATGAATAAGTTTCATGAAAATTTTAATAATACTCTTTATAATCCAGGTAATAATCTTTTCGGAACAACTGTTTATGATAAAGGTGCGTGGGTACTTCATATGCTACGGCATCAAGTGGGAGATTCTGTTTTCTTTTCTATTTTGCGTAACTATTACAATAAGTTTAAATTTAAAAATGCTTCTACAAAGGAATTTGAAGAAGTTTGTGAAGCCGTTTCTGGCGAAGACTTATCACAGTTTTTTAATCAATGGATTTTTTACGGCACTGGTATTTTAAAATTAAAATACAGATGGGCTACCAAACAAGAAAATAACAATTATAAATTGATAGTTAATATAAACCAAACACAGGAGGAATATAAAACATATAAATTCCCCCTTGATATTGAGATCAATTTTGAAAATAAAACAAAAATAATAAAATCTTTTTTTATTAATAAAAATCAAACGGAAATAGAAATAAATTTTAATGAAAAACCAATTAACATTATTCTTGATCCCGACAATTGGTTGTTAGCTTCTTTAGAGCAGGTCAAATAACAAAGTGTACTTGTAATTCAGTTTTTTTTTTGTAATTAGCAATAGTTAAATTGAAATTATAATTTTTTATTTTTCCCGGTGAACAAAACTTATCTTTTTATATCTGACATACACCTTGGATTGCAAGCGAATAGTATGGAAAAACAAAAGGAAAGATTGCTTGTCAGGTTCCTAAAATTTGCAGAAGAAAATGCAAGGGAGCTTTTTATTGTTGGCGATCTTTTTGACTATTGGTTTGAATATAAGAGAGTTTATCAAAAAGGATTTTTTAGAACCTTAACCGCTCTTCAAGATTTAAGCGAAAAAGGCATTAAAATACATTATATTATTGGCAACCATGATTTTATGCACCTAAATTTTTTTAGAGAAGAAATTGGTGCCGAGGTTTATGAAAATCCGGTTGAAGTTACGTTAAATGATAAAAAATTTTTTATTGCTCATGGTGATGGGTTAGTTAAAAATGATACAGGCTATAATATACTTAAAAAAATATTGCGAAATAAAATTCTCCAAAAATTATATTCGTTGATACATCCGGATATAGGAATTCTTATCGCCAGCAAAACGAGCAAATCTAGCCGTGAGTACACTACAAAAAAAGATTATGGCGAATCTGATGGTTTATTTGATGCTGCGAAAGAAAAAATTGATGAAGGATTCGATTATGTCCTTTTTGGTCATCTGCATAAAAGATGTTATTTAAAATATAATAAAGGAGTTTATATCAATTTGGGCTCGTGGCTGGATGCACCCTGCTATGGTATTTTGAAAGACGATAAATTTGAAATAGTGGACTGGAAATAGAATGGCTAAAAAACAATTGTCTAAAAAAGAATATGATAAATATTTCTTTGATCATGCAACAAGAAATGGCAAGAAGAAAAAAGGTGCGTATGATAAAAAGAAATGGCTTATAATTATTGCTTCGGCTTTTGTTATTTTTATTGGGTTCATGGCTTATATAATAAGTGGATTGCCATCACTGGAAGAATTGGAAAATCCAAAACCTCAACTTGCCACTAAAGTTTATACTTCTGATGGAGAACTACTCGGTACTATTTCTATCCAAAACAGAATAGAAACAAATATCGATAGCCTTCCACCTTACATGGCAAATGCTTTAATTTCTACCGAAGATAGAAGTTTTTATTCTCATTGGGGCGTAGATATGAATCGTTTTATAAAAGCGATGATAAAAAACATATTTACTTTTTCGCATCAAGGCGCAAGTACAATTACACAGCAACTTGCTAAAAATCTGTATCATCTTAAATCAAAAGATGAAAACCTCTTCCAGACTGGTGTAAGAAAAATAAGAGAATGGATTAGTGCCGTTCAAATTGAAAAAACTTTCACAAAAAAAGAGATACTGCAGCTTTATTTGAATGTTTCTTATTTCGGGAGAGGAGCTTATGGTGTTGAATCGGCCGCAAGAACTTATTTTAATAAATCTGGTAAAGAGCTTACTATACCAGAATGTGCATTGTTTGTTGCTTTATTAAAATCTCCGGAATATTATGATCCTATCAGACATCCTCATCATGCTTTAGAAAGACGAAATCTTGTTATGCACAATATGGTTACAAATGATATGCTCTCTGAAGCCGAATATGAAAAGCTTGAGTCAGAGCCAATAGATTTGGCTTCCGGTAAAATAACTTCTAATAAAACCATTGCTCCTTATTTTATGGAGTATATTAGGCAGCAGCTAGTTGCCATGGCAGATAAATATGGGTTTGATATATACCGCGACGGATTAAATGTTTACACAACTCTAAATTACAAGATGCAACAAATTGCAAATCAAGCTGCAGCACAACACCTTAAAGAATATCAAGCTATTTTTAATAAAGCATGGAATTGGAAAAATCACCAGGACCTTCTTGAAAGCGTTTTAGACAAAGCCATAAAAGATAGCAGACAATACGTGCTTGCTAAAAATGTGCAAGAAAAATATTTAGTTTATAATAATTTGAAAAATAATTCTCATTTTGTTGATTCGGTTAAACAAGCCCTTACTACTATTCAAGATGGCTTTGTTGTGCTTGATCCTACTAATGGTCAGATTCGAGCAATGGTCGGCGGAGAAAACCAGGATTTTGGAAGAGGTTTAAATCATGCTGTTGGTATTAGAAGACAACCTGGCTCTGCATTTAAACCATTTGCCTATACTGTTGCTATTGATAATGGGTATTTTCCAGCCTACACCTTATTAAATGAAAAATTTAACTACAACGGATGGTCTCCTGATAATTTTGAAAATGACTATGGTGGTTACATGACTATGCGGGATGCTTTAGCTCATTCAATAAATGTGATAGCTGGAAGATTAACTATAAGTAACATGGCTCCGCCGGATGCTGTGGTAAAATATGCTCATCGTATGGGGATTGAATCTCCACTTGATCCTGTTCCTTCCATTGCTCTTGGTACTTCTGGAGTTTCACCTCTTGAGATGGCTTCTGCCTACGGTACTTTCGCCGATGGCGGAATACACGTCACTCCAATTTCCATCCTTAAAATCGAGGATAAGAATGGAATACTTATTGATAAATTTGCTCCAAATTATTCTGAAGCTATTTCACCTCAAACAGCATCCATTATGACAAGCATGCTTCAAAGTGTTGTAAATTATGGTACAGGTGCCGGAGTAAGAAAATATTTTCAATATCCGGCTGCTGGTAAAACCGGTACAACACAAAACTTTTCTGATGCATGGTTTGTTGGATTTACCCCACAACTTTCAGCAGCTGTTTGGGTTGGCTTTGACGACCACCGTGTTAAGTTTGGCAGTTCTTATGGGCAAGGGGCAAGAGCAGCTGCTCCTATCTGGGCACTGTTTATGGAAGGGGCTTACAAGGAGCTTAATCTTCCTGTTAAGTATTTTCAAATGGCACCGGGAATTGATACGGTTGCGTTTTGTAAAACTACTATGGATCAAGGTGATACTAAACTGGCTACCAGTGCTTGTCCTTCTGTTGTTAGAGATATTATAAATGTTAAAAATCTACCGCCTAAATGTAATATACATGGCGGGGGAAGCATTAGACGTGAGTCTCAATCTGGTGAGTCTGGGTGGTAATAATAAAATTGAAAATGCTTTGTTCGTTAAAAACGAATAAGGAATTTCTTATTAAATAATTTCATATTCCAGTTTGAATTGTACGAGCTTTATTAGGTGCAAATTTTGTTTGCTTACTTAGAATAAATGCTTCTATTGGGATTGAGCAGTATTTGTCTTATTAGAATTGTTTCGTTATTCGCTTAATTTATCTTGCGGTGTTTTCCCTTATTTTTTTAATAAGTTAAAATATTTATCATTTCGAAATGAAAAATATTCTCAATATATGCGAAAAGAAATTCTTTTATTGAATTGTCCTATTTTATATTTCTGAAAAATTAAAATAAGCTCAACCTTTATTCGAATATCTTAGCTAAAAAAGTAATTTAACGTTAGTTGGGTGTTGAAAATATTCCCTGTATATTAAACAAATTCTATTTAATTTTAAACAAAAATTTTATAATTATAACGGGAGTTATATGAAAACAAAAAATAATCTTTCGCAAAACGAAGGGATAATAGACGAATCAAAATATTCGATGCAGACACGTTTGATCTACGGAAAAAATGTTACAAAAAAATGGGATTATTCCCATCATATTATTCCCCCAATTTCCTCATCTGTAGTATACAGAATGGACTCCGTTGAGCGCGGTGCAGAAGGTTTTATGGAATTTGCGAACTCTCCTGTTTCGGGCGAAGACTCAATGCCAATTTATATTTACGATCGTCTCGGAGAACCAAATAAAGATATCCTTGAAGAAAACCTGGCTTTTGTGGAAAAAGGTGAAATGGCTGTTACTTTTTCTACCGGAATGGGGGCGATATCTGGAATACTTGGCATGCTTACTAAAACTGGAGATGAAATTTTGGCCCATCATACTTTATATGGTTGTACTTATTCGCTCCTTAACAATTGGTATCCCCGCTATGGTATAAAACCAAATCTTGCTGATTTAACTGACATCCAAAATCTTAAAAAAAACGTTAACTCTAAAACGAAGGTTATTTATTTTGAAACTCCTTCAAATCCAAATATGGATATTATTAATATTCCCGAGATGAGAAAAATTGTTGATGAAATTAATAATGACAGAAACGAATCTGATAAAATTAAAATTGTTGTTGATAATACTTTTGCTACTCCGTTCTGTCAAAGACCGATTGAACTTGGTGCTAATTTTTCTGTTAGCTCTTTAACTAAAGGAATCGGAGGCTTTGGTACCGATATGGGAGGAGTTGTTATAGGTAAGAAAAAATACAAAGATATGCTTCTTCTGTATAGAAAAGACTTTGGTGCTGTTTTAAATAATAGAAGTGCCTGGACTGTTACAACATACGGGCTTCCAACACTCCATTTAAGAATTAAACAGCAAATTAAAACCGCACAGCGCGTTGCTGAATTTCTTCAAAGTCATTCAAAGGTTGATTTCGTAAATTATCCTGGACTTCCTAATTATAAATATTTTGAACTAGCAAAAAAAATGATGATAGACTTTGATGGAAATTTTGCTCCAGGCAGCCTTATTTACTTTGGGCTTAAAGGAAAAGATGCTGCCGAAAGCAAGGAAAATGCAAAAAAATTTATGAATTATGCGGCAAAAAATGCATATACTATGACTCTTGCAGTTAGCCTTGGGCATACACGTACTTTGATCGAACATCCTGCATCAATGACGCATTCTATGGTTCCAGTTGAAAAATTAAAAGACTCCGCAATTGATCCTGGTGGTATTCGCATTGCATGTGGCCTCGAAAATGTTGACGATATTCTTCTTGACTTGGAGGAATGTTTGAAAATTGTATAAGTTACTCGTAATTAATTTTTTCTTCTGTCCTTTTCCGGTCGCTCAAATTTGTTTTAAATTTGGGTGACCGTTTTTGTATGAAGTTTTCTTTTTAAAAATTTTTAGGGAAATTATGAAAAAAATTTGTCTGACGTTTTTATCCTTTTTAGTAATTTGCGTAGCATCTTTCTCACAGGACTTAAACGAAATGCCCGATTCAGTGGAAGTAACGGTTGTTGATTCTTATATTACTCCAGAATTACCTCATTATTTTATGCTTTCATTTTTTACAAGTTCACCGGCTAAATCAAAAGTTCTTGTTGCAAATAAATACGAATACAATGTTTCCGATTCATTATCTGAAAGCCACAGTATTAAGATTGACCTTACTAAATTAAACCTTAAGAATAAATCGATACCTTATATAATAACGGTTCAAAATTCAACTGGTAAATCCTTCAAAACTGATGTTTATGATGTTCAATGGCCGGGAGAAATTAAAGTTCAAAACGAATCTAATTTTTTGATGCTATGTTTATTCGGCGGAACTGTTTTCTTTGTGCCTTCTCCTACTTATGTAATAAACAATGGACGAAGTTATTTTAGCTTGACCAAAGAAATTCCACTTTTATCTTTTAGGTCTGCTAACTTTTCATATCCTTTAGGATATTTTTCTGCTGAATATTCTTATTTATTTAACGCTGAACATAAAAATTTTTTTAGACTTGGTTATAAACACATAATTGAAATTCCTTCTTTGCAATATATATCTCCAGGTGTGGATTGGTTTACTACATTCAAAGGTTTTAATGGCGTAAGCGCGGAATTATCCATTGGATGGTTTAAAATTTTAAATTCTTTTACTCTTTATACAAGATACAGATATAACTTTATTCCAACTTCGGCTGAAAAAAATTTCCAGGAAATTTCCATTGGTTTATACACAAGTTTCTTCTCAGTATATTTTTAAAAACATGGGAAAAGTTAAATTTATTACAAAAAAGAAATCAATTATAGATTTTGGTGAGCGTGGCAAGTATAATATTAATAACAAACTTAATGAACTTACCGGCAAAGAGTGGATCAAGTTTACAAAGTCATGGTTTATTCATCGCCCGCCAAAAAGAAAAGACGAGGAACTTCTTCATCCTGCTAAATTTCCGGAATCTTTAGTTGAAGAATTTATTTTGTTCTTTACGAAAAAAGGTGAGTGGGTGTTAGACCCTTTTATGGGCACGGGCAGCGCTCTTATTGCAGCAGGAAATCAAAAGAGAAACGCAGTCGGCCTTGAGCTTTCAAAAAAATATTTTGAGATTGCAAGTAGAAGAATTAAAATTCAGAAATTTAAAAATAAAATTATTCCTTTATTAGGTTCTTCCGAAAATATTATTAATCTTGTAAATGGAAAAATAAAAGAAGAAATAAATTTTGATTATATTATAACTTCACCTCCTTATTGGAACCAGCTTGAAAGAAATTCATTGAGGCAGAAAATCAGAAGCGAAAAAGGATTATCTACAAAATATTCTGAAGACAACGAAGATTTGGGAAATATAAAAGACTATGATGAATTTATTCAAATGCAAGCAAAAATTTTCGATAATGTTTTTGAGCTTACAAAGCCGAACGGTTACCTTACAATTATAACAAATAATGTTTATTATAAGGGGAAACTTTATCCGCTTGCTTTTGATACTGCTGTTTCTTTAACAAAAAGAAAAGAAAAAAGCTGGGTATTGAAAGATGAAAAAATTTGGCTGCAAAATGATAAGGCTCTTTTAGCCCTCGGTGTAAATAGTGCCTGGGTATCTAACAGACACCATCAGTATTGTTTGATTTTTAGAAAAGAAGTTTGATAAGAAAACATGTTTGACGAAATTGAAATATTATCTGTCTCTCAATTAACAAAACAAATTAAGTTAACACTTGAGGAAGAATTTCCACAGATTTCTGTTTTAGGAGAAATTTCTAATTTTAAAGCACATGTTTCAGGTCATTGGTATTTTAATTTAAAAGACTCTGAAGCCGTTATTTCTTGTACGATGTGGAAGGGCATTAACAACTACGTTTTCTTTAATCCGCAAGACGGAATGAAAATTATTATTACCGGAAGAATAACCGTTTATCCGCCGCGAGGCAATTACCAATTTGATGTGCGTTCTATGAAACCAGCAGGAATAGGTGAGCTTCAGGTGGCATTTGAAAAATTAAAGAAAAAACTTTCGGAAGAAGGATTGTTTGATGAAAGTTTTAAGAAACCTATTCCCCAATTCCCAGAAAAAATCGGGATAGTTACTGCTATTGATGGAGCTGCATTTCAGGATATGATAAACATTGCTTCAAGAAGATTTCCCTTAGTTGAACTTGTCATTGCACCATCAAAAGTTCAAGGTGCTGGTGCTGCCGAATCAATAGTAAACAGCTTAAAATTATTAAATAAACAAAATGATGTCGATGTCATTATCTTAGGACGGGGTGGAGGTTCAATTGAAGATTTATGGGCTTTTAATGAAGAGATTGTGGCGCGTGCAATTTTTGCTTCAAAAATTCCTATTATTTCCGCTGTCGGTCATGAAATTGATTTTACCATTGCTGATTTTGTTGCCGATCTTAGAGCCCCCACACCTTCGGCTGCAATGGAGCTTGCTACTCCACATCAAGAAGATATTTTTGCCTTTATAAATGATTTTTCATATACTTCAACACAAAACATTAAGGAGTTTTATCTTAAAAAATATGATAGCGTTCAAAATATTCTTAAATCCTATGGATTTAGAATGCCCCTTGATCTGGTGAGAAGAAAAAGCCAGCAACTTGATAATGTAATCTATAAAATTTCAAACGGTATCAATCGAAAATTCTTATTTAATAGCAATAAATTATCCTTAATAATCAAAACAATTGAATCTTACGATACAAAGCGAATCTTAAAAAAAGGTTTTGCTCTTGTTAAACAAGATTCTAAATACATAAAAAGAGTATCTCAATTTGATAGAAAAAAATTAGCTGCTATTGAGTTTTATGACGGTTCGATAGAAGTAAGTAAAATAAATTAATATTGAAAAATACAATGACGAAGAAAACAAATAAAAGTAAATTCGAAGACAAAATGAACAGGCTTGAAGAAATCTCTTCTTTGCTCGAAAAAGATGACTTAGAGTTAGAAGAAGCAATAGCTCTTTATGAAGAGGGAATCAGACTTTCTCAGGAATGCCTTGGCGCGTTAAAACATGCCGAAATTAAAATTACAGAATTGAAAGAAAAAATAAACAAGGTCTCAGATGATGGTGAAGTCCACATTGAAGAATGAAAAAGGTAAAGAAGATAAATGAATGAAAATTCAAAATATGAAATTTTATCAAAAATAAATTATCCAAAAGATATAAGACAACTAGATGTTGCTCAATTAAAAATATTATGCTCAGATATTAGAGAATATTTAATTGATACTATTTCCGAAATAGGTGGACATTTTGGCGGTGGCTTAGGTGCTGTTGAACTTACGGTTGCACTGCACAAGGTATTTAATACTCCCGAGGACTTGCTTGTTTGGGATACCGGTCATCAAGCTTATCCCCACAAAATCTTAACAGGCAGAAAAGAACAATTAAAAACAATTAGAAAATTACACGGCATCAGTGGATTCCTTAAAAGAACTGAAAGCGAATATGATTCCTTTGGTGCGGGACACGCTTCTACTTCTATTTCTGCTGCCCTTGGAATGGCTGTGGCGAATGATTTAAAAAAAGAATCTCGTAAGGTTGTTGCAATAATTGGAGACGGAGCAATGACTGGAGGAATGGCTTATGAAGCAATGAATAATTCCGGCGTCCTGAAAAAAAATATTATTGTTGTTCTTAACGATAATAATATGTCTATTGCTCCAAATGTTTGGCAAATTTCTAATTATTTTACTGAGATGATTGCCCACCCAGACTATAATAAATTCAAAGGACAAATTTGGGAGCTTACCGGTAAGCTGGATCAATTTGGCGATCGACTAAGAAAAATTGCTGTAAGACTTGAAAACGGAATTAAAGCAGTTATTACACCTGGAATGCTGTTTGAAGCACTCGGATTTAGATATTTTGGCCCGGTTAATGGTCATAACATTTTTCAATTAATTAAAATTTTTGAATTTGTGAAAAACATGAAGGGACCAATACTTGTTCATGTTTTAACACAGAAAGGTAAAGGCTATTTACCAGCTGAAAATGATTTACAAAAACTTCATGCAGCAACTCCTTTTGATAAAATGACGGGAAAAGCTCTTAAAAAAAATAGTGGAATTCCGTCCTATACTTCAGTTTTTGGAAAAGCATTGGTTCAAATTGTTAAAGATAATCCAGATGTGGTTGGTATAACTGGAGCAATGCCCGAAGGTACAGGTCTCGATCAGCTTCAGAAAATTTTCCCTCAAAATTATTTTGATGTTGGAATTGCAGAAGAACATGCCGTTACATTTGCCGCTGGCCTTGCTACACAAGGAATAATTCCAGTAGTAGCAATTTATTCTACTTTTCTACAAAGAGGATTTGACCAAATTGTTCATGATGTTGCAATTCAAAAATTGCATGTTGTTTTTGCTCTTGATCGAGCTGGCTTAGTTGGTGCTGATGGTCCTACTCATAATGGTTCTTTCGATTTAACTTATTTAAGGCTTGTTCCCGGTATTGTAATTATGGCTCCAAAAGATGAATCTGAATTAAGAGATATGCTTTTTACTGCCGTAAAATATAAACAGGGACCAATTGCATTAAGATATCCTCGTGGTGCTGGGCTTGGCGTAACTTTAAAAGATAACTTCGATATTATTGAAATTGGAAAGAGTGAAAGAATAAAAGAAGGCAAAGATGTTGCACTACTGGCTATTGGTACGATGGTCAGCTATTCTCTAAAAGCAGCCGAAATCTTGGAAAAGGAAGGAATAAGTTGTGAGGTAATTAATATGCGTTTTATAAAGCCACTTGATTTTGAACGCATTAATGAAATTTCCAAAAGATTTAACAAAATAGTAACACTCGAGGAAAATTCTATTGTAGGTGGTTTTGGCAGCGGCGTTGCCGAATATTTAATTGATAATAATTGTAAAAATGATTTATTAAGAATTGGTCTGCCTGATCAATTTGTTGAACACGGAAGTCAACAGGAACTTCATCATTTGCTGGGGATTGACCCAGAAGGAATTGTAGAAAAGATAAAAGTCTTTCAGTTAAATAAAAATTTTCATCGTGAGGTTATAGTTTAATGGAGAAAACAAAAATTGGAATTATTGGGCTTGGTAGTATTACTCAAGTTGTTCATCTGCCAAATTTAATTAAGTTTGATAACGTTGAAATAACTGCAGTTGCTGAGATAAATAAAAATAGGTTGAAAACTATTGCGGACAAATTTAATATTAAAGAACGGTACAATGACCATAATGAGTTACTTGCAAAAAGCGATGTTGATTCTGTTATTATTGCAACTCCAACAAACACCCACAAAGAAGTTGCTATAGCTGCCCTTAAAGCTGGGAAAAATATACTTGTGGAAAAACCTCTTGCAAGAACTTATAGCGAGACTAAGCAAATTTTTGACGCTTCCAAAAAATATAAAAAGAATGTCATGGTAGGAATGAATTTACGATATAGACCGGATTCTATGTTGTTAAAAAGTTTTTTGAGTTCAGGCGAAATTGGGGACCCTTTTTATATAAAATGCGGTTGGCTGAGGCGCCAAAGCAGTAGCCAAAAATGGTTTACTAAAAAGGAAGAATCTGGCGGCGGAGTTATTATCGATTTAAGTATTCTTCTTTTGGATTTATCTTTATGGCTTTTAGATTTTCCTGTAATTGATACTGTTTCTACTCAGAGCTTTTATCAATATACAAAAAATGTTGAAGACACTTCAGTGTCCTTTTTAAGATGTAAAAACTCTGGTGTTATTAATATTGAATCGAGCTGGTCTCTTTCTCAAGATAAAGATTCATTTTATTTTAATATTTTTGGTTCTAAAGGTTCTGCTTCATTAAATCCTTTTCATGTATACAAAAGAATTAACGAACAAACTCTAGATTTGACACCATCTCATTCAGAAAGTTCTCTAAGTCTGTTTAGAAAATCTTACTCTAACGAACTTAAGAGCTTTATCGGAGGAATAAATGGTCTTAATCCTGTTTTTTCATCTGCAGATGAAGCTCTTCAAAGAATGAAAATAATAGAAGCAATGTATAAATCTGCTTCCACTAAAAAAGAAATAAAGTTGTAATGCGTATGAAAACAAAGATTTTACTTGTTGATGACGAGCCTGATATCGTGGAATTTTTAAAATATAATCTTATTCAAGAAGGCTTTGATGTAATAACAGCCTTTGATGGCTTAAAAGCTCTTGAATTACTGCCGGAAAAACCTGACCTTATTATACTCGACATAATGATGCCTAAACTTGACGGCTATGAAGTTTGCAAACAAGTCCGTTCAAAACACGGTTTTGAAAAAACGCCCATTATTTTTCTTACTGCTAAATCTGGTGAAGTAAATGAAATTCTCGGCCTTGAACTTGGTGCAAATGACTATATTCAGAAACCAATATCTCCTAAAAAATTAATTGCAAGAGTTAAAGCTAATCTTCGAAATTTAAACATTTTAGAAGATAAAAAGATGCCACCAATTGTTAAAATTGGTCCACTAAAAATTGATAGAGAAAAATATGTGGTTTACGTTGGGCAAACAGAAAAAATTTTCCCACGTAAAGAGTTTGAAGTGTTATATTATTTAGCAAACAACGCCGGGCGCGTCGTTAGTAGGGAAAAGTTATTGCAGGATGTTTGGGGAAACGATGTTTACGTTGTTGATAGAACTGTTGATGTTCACATCCGAAAGATTCGCGAAAAGCTCGAAAAATATAGCGAACTAATTGAAACAGTTAAAGGTGTTGGATACAGGTTTAAAAGTGTGGAATGAACTAAAAATAAATTTATCCTCAGCTCGAATTTACCTTCCTGAATTTTTAGGTGTCTTCTTAGTTTTTATTTTATCCGTGTTTATATTTTTTTTCAACAATTCATCGTTTTATTCTATAATTGCTTTTATTACTATTATAGAGTTAGCTTTTATGTATTTTGTAGGAAGAAAAAGACGGAATGAATTGTACGAAATTAACGAAATAATTAATAACATTAGGAAAAACGTTTATTCTTCTTCAGAAGAAATTGTATTAAGCAAAAACTTAAGCGGTCTTCAAGAAACAATAAAAATGATGTTCGAAAAATCAAAAAGTGATATTGAATATTTAAAAAGGCTTGAAAAGATTAGGACCGAATTTCTCGGAAACGTTTCTCATGAATTGCGGACACCTATTTTTGCAATACAGGGGTATATTGAAACTCTTCTTAATGGCGCTTTGAATGATGAGAATGTAAATAAAAATTTTTTAGAGAAAGCAAATCATCATACTAATAATTTAAATAATTTGTTGAACGATTTGATTGATATTTCAATGATCGAATCCGGCGAAATGAGAATGAATTTTAGGTATTTTGAGATTGACCCCTTCCTTAAAACATTAGTAAATGAACTTACTCCCTTAGCTCAAGAAAAAAATATTTCACTGATTTATAAATCAAATAATGAAAGACTTCAACTTTTTGGTGATAAATCAAAATTGAGACAGGTGATGGTCAACTTAATTCAAAATGCAATTAAATACTCAGAGCAAGGTGAGGTTAGTATTGTTGTAGAAGAAGAGCCAAAATTTGGCAAGATCATCGTTAAAGACACTGGTATCGGTATCCCTCAGGAAGATGTTGGAAGAATATTTGAAAGATTTTATCGAGTTGACAAAGCACGCTCTAGGGAAGTTGGAGGAACTGGACTAGGTCTTGCAATTGTAAAACACATTGTTGAAGCACATGGGTCTAAAATAGAAGTTAAAAGCTCTTTAGGCAAAGGTTCCGAATTTTCATTCAAATTAAAAAAATAACCTGATTCCTGAAGGCTATGTTTTACTTCCGAACAAAATTCTAAATAGGTTTTCTAATTCGTGGGACGAGGATTTAGCAATTTTTCAATATTTTATTAGATTTAATTTTTTAGCAATGAAATAAAAAATATTTTGATATTAATTGACTTGTTAAAAGTATTTATTTAATTTTGTAATCTAAATTTTTATTGAGGTAAAAATGTTCGCTGTGGTAGATATATTAGGTCAACAATTTAAGGTAACCGAAAATACCAAATATTTTGTACCTAGATTACGAGATGAATGTGAAAAGACTGTTACTTTTAACAATGTTCTATTATATTCTAATGATGACGTTACAAAGGTTGGTAATCCCTACGTAGAAGGAGTGACTGTTGAAGCCAAGGTCTTAGAACATATAAAAGACAATAAGGTATTGGTTTTTAAGAAAAAAAGAAGAACTGGCTATGACAAGAAAAACGGTCATAGACAGGCGTTAACTAAAATTGAAATAACGAAGATTGGTGTAAAGGAGTAAAAAATGGCTCATAAAAAAGGTCAAGGGTCATCCCGCAACGGAAGAGATAGCAATGCGCAGCGTTTAGGCGTAAAAAGATTTGGTGGTGAAAAAGTAATTGCCGGAAATATTCTCGTTAGACAGAGAGGGACGAAATTTCACCCTGGAGTGAATGTTAAAAAAGGCGGTGATGATACTCTTTTTGCTGTTGCAAATGGAATAGTAAAGTTTGAAACTAAAAAAGGCAATAGGCAATATGTTAATGTAGTTAATGCCGAATAAAATTTTTTTTGAACTTACAATAAAAGCTCTCAATAGTTGAGAGCTTTTTTATTTTTTAAAGATACATATTTAAAAGAAAAAAAGTATGCTTGCGCTTTTAAAGAAAAATGCAAACAATCTACATAAGATAATTCAAAATCCAAGTCTTTCCATATCTTCAACAAGTTTCTTAACAGCATCAACTGATTTATTTAATGCAGCTTGTTCGTCTTTATCAAGAGAAAGCTCAACAACTCTTTCAACGCCGTTTGCGCCGAGAACTGTTGGAACGCCAACATAATAGCCGTTTACACCAAATTCACCATTTAATAAGGCACAAGCTGGCAGAAGCCTTTTCTCATCAAGTAAAATAGATTGAGCCATTGCAACAGCAGAAGCAGCCGGTGAATAAAAAGCTGAACCAGTTTTAAGAAGTTTAACAACTTCGCCACCCGCCATCTTAGTTCTTTCTACCATAGCGCTCATTACCTCAGCAGCTTTTTGTTTATCTTTATATTTTCTTTCGAGCATTTCCATAGCTGGTATTCCGTTAACATTTGCATACCTAACCAATGGTACCATTGTGTCGCCGTGACCGCCAAGAACCATTGCGTTTACATCTTTAACCGAAACTCCAAGTTCCCACGCAATAAAAGTAGCAAACCTTGAAGAATCTAATACACCAGCCTGACCAAGTACTCTATTTGCAGGAAAGCCAGAAACTTTTTTGAATAATGTAACCATTGCATCCAAAGGATTTGAAATTATCATTACAATTGCATTTGGCGCGTTTTCCTTAACACCTTCGGCAACGCTTTTCATGATTTTTGCATTCGTAACAAGAAGATCATCTCTACTCATTCCGGGCTTGCGTGGAAGTCCAGCAGTTACGATTATTAAATCAGAGCCAGCTATGTCTTTATACGAATTAGTACCTTTTACGCTAACATCAAATCCATCAACCCTTGCTGCTTCTGCAATATCAAGAGTTTTACCTTGCGGCAAATCTTCAACCACATCAAAAAGAACAACATCACCAAGTTGCTTTTGGGCAATTAATTGGGTAAGTACTCCACCTATTTGTCCACCACCAATCAGGGCAATTTTTTTCCGTGCCATTATAATACTCCTTATTTTAATTCGTTAGATTATGTACAATTAAATAATATTTACATATTATTATTTTTCTTTAGCATAAAATAAAAATAATATTTTAATAATGCATTATAAACTAAAAAAAGATTACCTTGTTTAATTCTTATTTTTTTTATTTGAGTTAAAACATGTTCTCTTTTTAACTTTTAAAATTTACCTAAGTGAAAATGAATTTTGGAAACTGAATTCTAAATAATAAGGCTTTTTAAGCCAAAGGCTTACTAATATTTTCTTTTTTCGGCAGGGTAAATGAAAATTCCGTTCCTTGATTTGGCTGTGAGAAAACAGATATTTTACCATTATTCAATTCTACAAATTCTTTGCAAAGAATTAATCCAAGCCCCGAACCCTTTTCATTCCTTGTTCCTAAGGATGAGTTATTTTTATCTAAGGTGAATAATTTGTCTATTTTTTCAGGGCTAATTCCAACACCGTTATCGGCAATTCTAATTTTTACAAATTTATTTTCATCTTCTGAATAAATAGAAATTACTCCTTTTTTATTTGTAAACTTAATAGCATTGGAAATGAGATTTCTAAGAATTGTTTCCAGCATGTTTAAGTCTGCATAGACTGTGATGTTATCATCGACATAAATATTAAGAGTAATTTCTTTATCTCTAAAATTCCATTTATATAATTCTTTTAGTTCGTTAACTACAGTTTTTAGATTTATATCTTGTGGCTCAAAATTAATTCTCCCCGTTTTAATTCGTGCCCAATCTAAAAGATTTTCTAAAAGACTAAATGTGAGCCTTGCAGATCTTAAAACGTTATCTGCAATCATTTTTATTTCTTCTTTTGTAAGGTCATCAATTTCCTCAACTAAATGGCTCGAAAATCCAAGCAATGCCGTAAAAGGGCTTCTTAAGTCGTGAGCAATTATTGAATAAAACTTATCTTTACTTGCTATTTCATTATTAAGTTCTTTAATAGTTCTGTCTAAATCACGGGTTCGTTCGACTACTTTTGCTTCAAGCATTTTATTACGCTTATTTATTGTTCGAGTGCGCTGGTTGAATACTATAATAATCATCAGTAGCAAACCGAGTGCAGATGCAAGCTTAAACCAAAGAGTTTGATAAAATTCAGGAATAATAATAATTCTTAAAGAAGTTTCCTTTTCGTTTTTAATTCCGTTGTTATTTGAAGCCTTAACATAAAACGTATATTCACCAGGGGGTAGATTAGTATAAGTAGCAGTATTTCGGTTTCCGATATCGTTCCATTCTAAATCAAAGCCATCTAATTTATATTTAAATGTATTTTTCTTTACATCAAAATAGTCAAGAAGAGCAAATTCAAGAGTAATAACATCTTTTGAATAAGGGACATAAATAGTTTTTGCTGTAGTAATAGACTGCCTTAAAATGCCGTCCTGCGAAATTTCAACAGGTTGATTATAAATCTTTAATCCAGTTAAAACAACCGGAGCTTTTAGATATTCATCTTTAATTTTATCGGGGTTAAAATATATCAGGCTATTTAATCCAAAATACAATAAACCGTCTTTTGATTTAGCGGCGACGTTTTGAATAAATTCAAGTCCATTTAGTCCGTCTCTTTTTCCGTAATTAAAAAAGACACCAGTTTTTCGATTGAACTTAGAAAGTCCTTTATCAGTTGAAATCCATAAGTTGCCTTTATTATCTTCCTGGATGGCATCAATGAGGTTACCAGGCAGTCCGTCCTTAATTGTATAAATATTAGTTTTACCAGTTTTATAATTGTAGCTGTTCAATCCGTTGATAGTTCCAAACCATAAAATTCCATCTTTGGATTGAAAGATAGTATAAACTTTATCGTCGCTAATAAAATGTTCACTATTAGGTTGGCTAGTGAAGTTAGTAATTATATTGGTTCTTGGGTCAATTTCGCTAACTCCGCCGCCATTTGTGCCAACCCAAATTTTTCCTCTTGAATCCTTAAAGACATCCCAAATATAACTGTTTAAAATAGAATTAGAGTCTGTTTGGCTTGGAAAGTATCGAGTAAACTTTTCAGTTACTGGATCAAATTTATTTAACCCAAACCAAGTACCAAGCCAAAGGTTGCCGTAATTATCTTCGCAAATAGATGTTACGCCGTTATTGCTAATTGTGGTTGAATCATTTCTGTTATAAATGTACAATTTGAAATTTCCAGTTTTGGGATTATACTTATTTAAACCACCATCGTTAGTGCCAATCCAAACCATACCTTTATGATCAACAAAAACAGATCTTACAAAATTGCTGCTTAAACTATTTTTAACATTGGGTTTATTTAAAATGGAAACTATTTGGTTATCTTTCCTTTTTATTTCGAACACCCCGTCCATAGTGCCATCCCAAATATTATTATCTTTATCGATGAACACAGAAATGACTCTATCACTAATTAATCTGGCGCCGGTTCGGGGATCAATTTGATTCAAGCTGAAGAATTGATTTTCTGATTCGTGAAATTTGCTTATGCCGCGGAAAGTTCCAAACCAAAGAAGGCCATCCCTATCTTGTAAAATTGAATAAATAGTATTGTTAATTAAGGAGGATGAGATAAGATAATTATTATAAATTCTTATAAAATTATCTTGCTTTGGATTATAAATGTTCAGTCCATACAAAGTTCCAATCCAGATATTGCCCAATTTATCCTGATAGATTGCCGAGATATAATTATTCGTAAGTGAAGTAGGATCGTTAGGAGAAGAAACATAACTTATAATTTTATCGGTATTCTGATTATACTTATATAGTCCTCTTCCGTTAGTTCCAATCCACAAATTTTTTTCTTTATCCTCAAAGATTGCGGAACTAAATCTATATGTATGATTTGGTCCTGCAAAAGTTTGAGGGAATAATTGTTTAATAAGAGTTCCGTCTTTTTGAATGCACGAAATTCCATTCCATGTTCCAAGCCATAAATTGCCCTTGTAATCTTCAGTAATTTCTGTTACGCTATTTAAAGAATCGGGATTAATCTTATCGCTAACTTTTTTTATTGCAGTAAAGTTATTCGTATAAGGATTATATTTGTTTAACCCGTTAACAGTGCCTATCCAAATATTGCCAGCTCTGTCTTTTAAGATAGAGAGTACTAAATTATCGCTCAAGCTATTTGGATTATGAGGGTCGTTTTTATAAATATAAAATTTATCGTTAACCCAATCATATTTATTAAGTCCGTTTGATGTGCCAATCCAAATATTACCTTGACTATCTTCAGCCAAGCAATTTATAGTACGGTCTGAAATACTGTTTGAATCGTTCGGGTTAGGGGTAAAAACCTTGAATTGATAACCATCAAATCTATTTAGTCCGTTTGGAGTTCCAATCCAGATAAAACCTTTGTTATCTTGCAAAAGACAATTAACCGCATTCATTGATAAGCCGTCTTCGATGGTAAGATGGCTAAATTCAATATTATTTATTTGTGCGGATAAAATAGAACTAAAGGAGAGCGATATTATTAGAAGAAGTAATAACTGTTTGAAGATTATTTTAATAAATCCACCTAATAAATTCCCCTTGACAATTTGTTTTGCTAAAAACATGTAAAAATTACGAACTAAATAATCCAATAATTGCAGTTTTGCTGAAAGAAATATAACTTAACAATAAGTTTCTTTCAACTAATTTAAGAATATTTCCTTATTCTATAAAAGTATCGAAAATAAAATTTAAAAGTTTATAGTATTTCAGAAGTTTTATTAAAAAAATAATTTTTAAAGAATAATATAATTTTACGCAAACACATTTATAAGAATGGCTTGAACAAACGATTTTACTACGGTAATTAATATCTTAATTACAAAAAAATGTTAGAACAGAGCATGAATACTACTTTAAGTATTGGTTAAAGTAATCAGTAATTTTATAATATAAATGATACCTATCTATGCCAAAAACGTTATGCTCTTGCCCGGGATAGACAAAGTAGTCAATCGGTATCCCTAAATCAATCGCCTTTTTAATAAACATTAAATCATTTTGCCAGACAACAACTGGATCGGAGGTTCCGTGAATCATTAATAGTTTGCCGTTAAGATTTTGGACATAATTTAATAAATTAGCTTCTGAATAACCTTCAGGGTTAGCTTGAGGAGTATCCATATATCTTTCGGTGTACATTACTTCATAATAGCTCCAGTCAATAACAGAACCACCAGCAACGGCGACTTTAAATAAACCTGGCATTTTAGTCATTAAAGATGTAGTCATAAATCCTCCAAAGCTCCAGCCAAAAACTCCGAATTTTGTAGAATCAACATAAGGAAGTGATTTTAAATATTTAACGCCAAGAGCTTGATCTTGAATTTCATTTGAACCAAGATGTCTAAAAGTAACTTGTTCAAAAGCCAGTCCTCTATTAGCAGAGCCTCTATTATCAAGAGTAAAGATTAAATAACCATGTTCAGCCATGTAATTAAGCCATAAGCCGGCACCACCAAGCCAACTATTCGTTATAAGTTGAACACCGGGACCGCCGTAAACATAAACTAAGACAGGATATTTTTGAGTCGAATCAAAATTAACTGGTAAAATCATTCTACAAAATAGATCAAATCCATCGCTGCTTTTAAGTTTTAAAAATTTCGTTTGACCAATATTAAAATCTTTTAAAGGATTTTCTGCTACAAAAATATTTCTTATAATTTTTCCATTTTCATTAACAAGATTAACAGAGTAAGGAACAGTTAAGCTATTAAAGCTATCGATGAAATAATTACCATTTAAATTTTTGATAACATTATGTTCTCCGGGTTCACAAGATATTTTGATAATCTTACCTGATGAAAGATTGATAGAGTAATAATCACAATCCAAAGGACTTTCTTTTGTAGCTGTGAAATAAGCATTATTACCATTATTGTCAAAACCGTCAAAATCCAGAACTTCCCAATTCCCGTCCGTAAGCTTTTTAATCATTGTTCCATCGGTGTTATAAAGATATAAATGATTCCAACCATCGCGTCTTGAAAGCCATAAAAAATTATTGGGATGATTTTTTACAAAAAATAATCCGTGCAGAGGTTGAACATACTTTTCATTATCTTCTGTAAATAAAGTTTTAACCGGTTCTCCAGTTTGAATATCAAATTTTTTAATTTCCAGATGATTCTGATCTCTATTTAAAATTCCAATGTAAATAAATTTGTTATCAGGGTCCCATGTAACACCAGTTAGATAATGGTCTTTTGGTTCTCCAGTTCGAAGATATACGATGTCGTTTGTCTTAAGATTATAAATACCGAGTTTAACTTGTTCGCTTGTAGAGCCAGCCATAGGATATTTTATATTTTCAACCTTAGCCGGTCTATAATTAATATTAACAATTGGGTAATCAGAAACCATAGTTTGATCTTTTCTGTAAAAAGCAAGATATTGTGAATTAGGCGACCAGAATGTTCCTTTATAAATTCCAAATTCATTTCTTGCGACATATTGTCCGTTTATTATATTTTCATTTTTATCTTCTGTAACCGGAATCTGCCGATTCGCAAATGCTACAAATAAATTATTGTTGATAGTGTAAGCAACATAGTTTTTTGAACTGACATCAATATTTTCAGCCCCATTTTTAACACAATTGATAAAAATAAAATCGTGCTTGTTCACATTGTAATTCCAAAGCGTATCGCCAATCCAAAATTGCAAGATGTTGTAGTTTATCCATTCCATTTTTGGTAAACTTGAAATTGGATTTTTACCTAACTTTTTTAATTCATCGTTAAAATCAACAAGAGTAAAAATTATTTTTGTCTCTTTTGAATTTGCACTGCCTTCAAATAAAGATTCTTTTCCATCCCTATTTTGTACGAAGGAATAATTTTCTGTGCCAGTTATCCATTCAATCTGTTGTAATTTGGTTGGACTTACTGAAGATGATTCAACAGTAACTTGTCTTAGTGTTAAATTTTTTTTCTGACCAAAAATGTTTATGCTTATGATGATTAAAAGAACAATGAGCAGCTTATAATTTTTCATGACCAAAACCTTTGAAATTATTTATTGAAAGTTATAAGCACAAGGGAAAAGTTCCAAAAAAAGTTGAACAAAAATGAAGTTTATTTTTCAGAAAATACTTTTGTTATTAATTTTTTTTCAATCTCTTCAAAATAATAATTAGAAATAACAAGATTTTTATGGTGGTAATTCCATATTTCTTCTGGCTTAGATTCGAACGGAGCAAAAGTTTTCCTTTTTACAAATTTATTTTTTGAAGCCACTACATAAAATGGCTTTTTGTTAACTTTGGAAAGGACAGCAAGAATATTGCTCCCAACTTTGTTTATAACATTACCGTTTGCCAAGACAGAATCCGCACCAATAATAACTGCGTCAACTTTCTTTATGAAGATTGAAATTTGCGAATCCGTAATTATTCGTACTTTTATTTTTTCTTTCAATAGATTCTTAGCTAGAATTCTTCCCTCAAACATAGGGCGAGATTCACAAACTGTTACAATTAACTTTGCGTTTTGTTTTTCCCAAAGCTTAAAAAAATTAAGCAGAGTGTTGCTGTTTGATAATGTTAGGACGGAATTTAAATTCTTGATATATGGGAGAGAATTATCAAATATTTTCTTATATCTGTTAAGTTCAATATTTTCAAACTCGAATAAAAATTTTTGTAAAGCTTTCTCGTTTCCATGCAAATATATCTTACCTAATTTGTTTGAATAATTTTTTATTGCGGAGAAATGAGATAAATTTTTAGTTATTTCTTTTATTGTTAATTCAACAAAATTTTTGTTAGATAAATTTTTCTTGAGAAGATTGTTTATCTTCATTAAAAGGTCAGAAGAGCCGGAAGTATTATCTGATAAAATTTTTTCTAATTGTTTTTCCGGTAAACTCATTTTGAAGTAAAATTAATCATTCATAATATTATATTTAGTTTGAAACAAACTAAGACGAAAATGTAATATGAAGATTATTTATCCATAATTTTCTTAATATTTCGGATTGCCTGTTTAATTCGTTGCTCATTTTCGACCATAGAAATTCTAAGATAGCCTTCACCGTGTTCACCGAATGCAGCCCCAGGCGATGTAACAACTTCGGCTTGGTCGATTAAATACTTAGAAAATTGAATTGATCCCAAATCTTTAAATTTTTCTGGAATAGGCGCCCAAACAAACATGCTTGCTTTTGGTCTCTTAACATTCCAGCCGATACTATTAAGACCATCTACAAGCACTTCGCGTCTTCTATAATAAACTTCAGAGATTGCTTTAGTAATCGATGGTGGCGAATCAAGCGCCGCAATAGCTGCTACCTGAATAGGAGTAAAAATACCATAATCATAAAAACTTTTTAGTTTTGCAAGTGCTTTACAAATTTCTGAATTACCTACACAAAAACCGACGCGCCAACCAGCCATATTATAACTTTTAGACATGGTAAAAAATTCAACTGCAACATCTTTAGCACCAGGCACCTGAAGAATTGAAGGAACTTTTGTACCATCAAAAACAATATCGCTATATGCCATGTCGTGCACTACAATCATCTCACTTTTTTTTGCAAATAAAATTATTTCCTTTAAATACGCAAGATCAACAACAGCAGTTGTGGGATTGGATGGAAAGTTTAAGATTAACATTTTAGGGCGGGGCCACATATCTCTCGTTATTAAAGAAATGTCCGGAACAAAATCATTTTCTGCACTTAATGGAATTGAAATGACGTTTGCACCCGCAGAAATTACTCCGTAAATATGAATGGGATACGAAGGATTGGGAACAAGAACAACATCGCCAGAATCAAGCAAGGCAAGGCAAAGATGTGCTAATCCCTCTTTACTTCCAATAGTAGCAACAGCTTCAGTCTCCGGATCAATATCTACATCAAAATCTCTTTTATATCTTCTGGAAATGGCTTTTAACAAAGCCGGTATACCTTTTGACCTTGAATATCGGTGGGTTTTAGGATCGTCAACGGCTTGTTTTAATTTATCAATTATAAAACCTGGAGTTGGGCTATCGGGGTTTCCCATGCCAAGATCAATTATATCTTTCCCTTGCTGACGCTTCTTTAATTTTATTTCATTTAACTCCGCAAATAAATAAGGAGGAAGACGCTCTAACCTTTTTGCAAATTTCATTTCTTATCCGGTAATATTCTTTATCTAATAATTTTTTTTCTTTATGGAAGTATAATTATGATTTGTTTATTTATCAATAAATTATTTATCAAAATTAAAATTTATTTTTGTAAAGTTCTTATTTTTGTATAAGTATGCGATATATAGGAAAATATTAAAAAATATGAGGATCTATTATGGAATATAAAGAATTAGGTAGAACCGGCTGGAAAGTTTCTGCCATAAGTTTTGGAACTTGGGCAATTGGAAGTGCATGGGGCTACGTAAATGACAAGGATTCTATTGCTGCATTACACCGTGCATTAGATCTAGGTGTTAATTTTTTTGATACTGCTGATGTTTATGGCGATGGAAGAAGTGAACGTTTGCTTGCATCGTTAAAGAAAGATCGTAAAGAAAATTTTTATGTTGCCACAAAAGCTGGTAGAAGATTAAATCCACACATCGCTGCTGGATATAATAGAAAAAATCTTTCTTCTTTTATCGAACGAAGTCTAAAAAATTTGAATACGGAAGTAATTGATTTACTCCAATTACATTGTCCGCCAACTGAAGTTTACTATATGCCGGAAGTATTTGGAATCCTTGATGATTTTATCCGGCAGGGTAAATTGCGCTATTATGGTGTAAGCGTTGAAAAAGTTGAGGAAGCATTAAAAGCTATTGAGTACCCTGGCGTTCAGTCAGTGCAAATAATTTATAATATTTTCCGTCAAAGACCGGCTGAATTGTTCTTCAAAGAAGCCTCAAAACGCAAAGTTGGTATTCTTGCTAGACTGCCACTTTCTTCGGGAATGCTTACTGGCAAGATGACAAAAAAATCTACTTTTGAAAAAGATGATCATCGTTCTTTTAATAGGAATGGGGAAGCATTTGATAAGGGAGAAACTTTCTCTGGCATTGATTTTAATTATGGACTTGATATTGTTGAAAAGATTCGACTAATAGTGCCAAATGGAATGACGATGGCACAGTTTGCATTAAGATGGATCTTAATGAATCCTTCTGTAACATGTACAATACCCGGAGCTAAGAATTCTGCTCAAGTTGAAGAAAACATAAATGCGGTAAATCTGCCTCCGATAGATGATAATTCAATGAAAAAAATAAAAAGAATTTATGAAGAAGATATTCGTCCTATCGTTCATCATTATTGGTAAAATTATATTATGAAGGCATTCAAAACTTCTAAAATTATTTTTAAAAACGTTATTACCGTTGATTTTCAAAAAAATAAAAAACTTCTCGTCTTAGTAAATTTTTTTAGCATTGTGTGCTTTCCTCTGTTTTATATTTTATTTTATTATGCCGCGTGGTTAGTGGGAATAATTAATAGAAATGACCAACTTTTTTATTATTTCTTTTTTAAATTCCTTCCTTTCAAGTATATGATAATTCTTTTAGGAATTTTATTTTTTATCAGCTTCATACACGAGCTAATTCACGGATTGTTTTTTTATTTAGTAACAAAAGAAAAACCCATTTTCGGATATAAATTCTTATATGCTTATGCTGGTGCGCCGCAGTGGTTTATAAAGAAAAAATATTTTTTAATGATAAGCTTAAGTCCATTTGTTATTATTTCATTTATAGGAATAACGGCTTTATTTTTTGTAAATATCAATTATCTTTCTGTTGTTCTAATTCCTCTCGCGGCTCATGCTGCGGCCTGTTTCGGCGATATCTGGTTCAGTTTTACTTTAATAAATAAACCTGCCGAAACTTATATTAATGACTCGGGTATTAAAGCCACCATAAATTTTTGAACTGATTTTTGCAGTAATATTAATTTGTAGAGTTTTGTACTTTTTAAAATAAAAAATCGAATTATTAAAATTTATTAATCTTTTAAACCAATTGTGTAATAATTATGTCACAAACACAAACAAATAAATTTAATCGAGCACTGAATAAAAAGTAAAAATAAGAGGTAGTTGTTATGAAAAATAAACTATTTGAAGCAAATATTGTTTTGTTTACAATTGCGTTTATATTATTTGTATTTTTTGTAAATATTAATGCGCAAGTAAATGGTCATAGATATCGTGATGTAAATAAGAATCTTAAAGTTAAAAAGGAAGTTGTAATAAAAAGAGATGTTGCTTACAAAGAGATAATCGTAAAAGATAAGCATTTTTTTTACCGTGACGGTTGTTTTTATGATAGAAGACCGCAAGGGTATGTTAAAGTGATTGCTCCAATTGGTGCAAGAGTAACTTTTTTGCCGCATGGATATAAAATTGTTCGTTTTCACCAAAAAAGATATTTTGTTTTTGGCGGTATCTATTACCAGTTTCTTCCTCGTGAAAGACTATATGTAGTTGTAAAAGCCCCTCTTTGATAGAAATCTAAGATTATTCGACAAATAAGGGAAAACTTTGTTAGCATTAGAAGCGGAAATTTTTTATTAAGCAGATTTTATTTCTGCTGGAGTCATATAATTTTTTATGTCAAATGTTGAAGTTTCTGGTGGCTGATAATTAATATTAAAGCTGCTAAGTTTAGAGTACAAATCTTCTTTTGAAGAAAATTCTTTAAGATAAAATGTTCTAACTTTATTTCGGTTTTTAATTAACCAGTTCAATGTGATTTTCATTTTTTCAATATCTTCTTCGTTAGGCAAAATATTATTGTGAATTGTATTTGAATAGTAGTCGTCGAGTGCTTCTTCAAAAAAATCTTTGCTATCCATAGCATATTTTTTTATGAAGATTTTCCCTTTTAACATTAAAATAAAATCTTTGCCAAATTTTTCGGAAATCTCGAAAAGAACATTTGCCGAATTAACTGGTTCTGCCAGAAGTGAAGATTTATGAGTTTGAGAAAGAATCATGTCTATAATTTCTTTTTCTTGAAAGGCTTTTTCATATTTCTGCCTGTCTGAATAATCTCGCATTTTATTCAAAAGACGATTTAGTGCAACCTGGTTTTTGCCGTAAAGGAAATCGTAAACTTTATTAAGCTCTTCTTGGTAAATTAATTTGTTTTTATTTATACAAGGAGCAGAGCATCGTTCAATTTCAGCAAGAAAACATGTTTTACCTTTTTCAAATTCATAGTCTGAACACTCACGTAGCGAAAAAGTTTTTGAAATAATTTCTAAAACTAATTGCGCTTTCGTTTTTGAAATAAAAAGCCCAAAATAATCGTTTCCGTCAAAATCAAAATAGTTACAAATTTCAACCTTAGGGAAGTCATGTGATAATGTTATTCGAAGGAAATATTTATTGCCATAAGTTTTTAACAATGTGTTATGTTTTGGGTTTAAAACTTTAATAGACTCAGCTTCCAAAAGCAATGCAAGAAGTTCTGAATTTGTTGTTTGTATCTTTAACTTTGTTGCGTGTTGAACTATTTTTTTTGATTTTCTTGGAGCAGTTCGAAGGAAATAAGAACGTAGCCTGTTTTTTAGAGATTTTGCCTTCCCGATATAAATTATTTCATCTTTGGCATTAAGAAAATAATAAACTCCAGGGGAATCGGGTAAAGCAAGAATATCATAGCTTAAATTTTTGTTTATAGTGTTTTTATAAATAGCATTTTTAGGAGTTGATTGAAATTTAATAAGTTCTTCGACATAATTTAAATTATGCTTCAACTTTATTTCTTTAAGTAATTTTATCAGTAGTCTGGCAGTTACTTCTGCATCTCCAAGAGCTCTATGTTCACTTGAATTATGAAGATTTAAATGCTTACAAACAGATGAAAGAGATTTGCTCCTTAAAGTGGGAAATAATCTTCGAGCGAGCTTAAGAGTGCAAAGTGATGGATTAGAAATAGGTCCTTTCCCGCAGTAGCGAAATTCTTTTCTTAAAAAACTTAAATCAAAAGAAAAATTATGTCCAGATAAAATATCTTCGCCAATAAATTTTAAAATTTCGTCTGCAACGTCCTCAAAGAAAGGGGCATTGTAAACATCATCATTTGTTATGCCAGTAAGTTGGGTTATAAAAAAAGGAATATCTTTTGCCGGATTAATTAAGGAATGATATTTCTCAATAACTTTTAGATTAGAAACCTTTACCATACCAATTTCTATTATTCCATTATACAACGGTGATAAACCTGTCGTCTCAACGTCAATAATACAGAAATTAGCTTCTTCTAAAGGTATTTTTGAAAGATTAATTTTATTCATACACAAATCTATTATTAAAATAAAATTTAGTCAAAAAAGGAAAAAAGTATTTGCCTTTTTGAAAGGATGGTTGTTTTTAAATATTATTTTTCTTATGTCGATTATACAATAATTTCTTCGAGAGCCAAATAAAGTATTAGTTATTATAAAATTGAATGAATTTCTTTTAATTTACTTTCAATTTGGATATATTGTAAACTCAATTTAGGAATTGTATGGCTTCACTTAATTTGCTCTTTATCGGAGATATTGTCGGAAAACCTGGTATGGATTTAGTACAGACCTGGTTACCAAGTTTAATACAAAAATATAAAGCTGATCTTGTAATTGCCAACGGTGAAAATGCATCTGACGGCAAAGGATGTACGGAAAAAGAAGGAGAAATTTTATTTAATATTGGCGTACACGTTATTACTGGTGGTAATCATACTTGGGATAAACATCAATCTCAAGATTATTTAAAAAAAGATTTGCGCGTGCTTCGTCCTTTAAATTATCCAAAAGGAACTTATGGTAATGGTTACTATATTGCTGAAACAAAAAAAGGAAAAGTAGCTGTTGTTAATCTGCAAGGAAGAACGTTTATGTCGAGTATTGATTGTCCTTTTAGAAGCGCTGAATGGGTGCTGGCTAAACTTAAGAATGAAACAAATATGATCTTTCTTGATTTTCATGCAGAAGCTACAGCTGAGAAAATTGCAATGGCAAGTTTTCTCGATGGTAGAATAAGTGCAATGGTAGGCACTCATACGCACATGCAAACTGCTGATGAGCGAATTTATCCAAATGGAACTGGATATATTACAGATGTTGGAATGACAGGTCCTTATGATTCAGTAATTGGAATGAAAACACAAGCTGCTATTAATAGATTTATTTATCAAACTCCGCAAAAATACGAAACTGCTGATGGTGACGCTCACTTATGCGGTGTATATTTTAAGATTGATACAGTATCTGGTAAAACTATTGAAATAGAAAGAATTTTATTCCCGGAATTTATTACAAAAATAATCTGATTCTTCTTAATAAAAAATTAAAGCTATATTCAAAAATGCGCAGGTGATTAAAAATTTAATTGCATGGATAAAAAAACCGTCAATAAATTTGAATATGATTTATTGGATTACAGACGATCTTCTTCCTTTTACTAATTATTTAAAATTAAATCTTTAATTTTTTTTGAGTTTTTATTTATTATTTTATGCAAAACTTTCCTTTACCAAGAATAGATAGCGATTCAGAATTTAAAGAGTTATTATATCCTTATTGCAGATTTAAACCAGGAGAAATTTGGAAAGATAAAAACGGTTTTCATAAGATTGGCTGCATTGACGCTGCTGATTCACAAGCGGTAGATAAATTCATGGGGAACGAAAAAGCCGTCCTTGCCGTTCACGATCCGCCATATAATTTTGTTGCCTTTGAAAAAAGGAATATTGATTACTTCATCGAATGGAGTAGACAGTGGATTAAGAATACCTTCGATTCACTTAAAGATAACAGCTCATGTTACATTTGGCTCGGAGCAGATCAAAAAAATCATCTTCAACCTTTTCCTGATTTTATTATTATGATGAAAAACTCAGGTTTCGCTTTACGTAGTTTTATTACCATGAGAAATCAACGTGGATACGGAACTCAAAAAAATTGGATGTCTGTAAGGCAAGAACTTCTTTATTATATTAAAGGTGATCCGAACTTTAATGTTAATGCTGAGTATACGGATATTCCCAAAATATTGCGTGGTTATTATAAGGAAATAAAGGGAATAAAAACTGAGAATCTGGAAAGAAGTAAATCGGAATTTATTCGAGCGGGTAATGTTTGGGTGGATATACAACAAGTTTTTTATAGGATGGAAGAAAATGTGAACGGATGCTATGCGCAAAAACCATTAAAAGCAATTGACAGAATTATTAACGCAAGTAGCAAAGAAGACGAAATCGTTATTGATTTTTTTTCTCACTCTGGTACTTCTATTATTTCTTCCGAAAGATTTAATAGAAGATGCTATTCAATTGATATAGAACCTGTATTTTGCGAAATTACGTTAAGACGTTTGGAAAACTTTCGTAACTATGGAAAAACCGGCTGGCAAAATTCTAATCCCTTTGAAATTGAAATTAAAAAAGATAGAAAAATTAGAAATTTCTTGATGAAGAAATACAATATTAATCCAAATGAGTTCGATTAATTTTTTTTAAATGATTTGTTAGGATTTATGAAAAATGATAATTCTTGATGGAAAAAAAATTGCTACTGATATCAAAAATGAGTTGAAAAATGAAATTACACAACTGGTTAAAAATGGGAAAAATATTCCTGGATTAGTTGCAATATTGGTTGGTGAGAATCCTGCCTCTGAAATTTACGTACGCAGTAAAGCAAAAGATTGCATTGAGATAGGAATGAGAAGCCAAGTTGAAAAACTTAATGCCGAATGCTCAGAGAAAGAACTGTTAGACTTAGTTGAGAAATATAATAACGATAAAGATTATCATGGTATTTTAGTTCAGCTTCCTCTTCCAAAACATATTTCTGAAGAGAAAATTATTGAAGCAATCTCGCCTAAAAAAGATGTTGATGGATTTCATCCCATGAGTGTAGGAAATCTTGTTATAGGAAAGGAGACTTTTGCTTCTTGCACGCCTGCCGGTATTCAAGAATTATTAATCCGCTATGGAATAGAAACAAAGGGAAAGCATGTAGTTGTTCTTGGTAGAAGCAATATTGTTGGAAAACCAATCGCAAATATTATGCTTCAAAAAAAAGAAGGCGCAAATTCTATTGTTACAATTTGTCATTCTGCTGCAAAAGATTTAGCACAGTTTACAAAGCAAGCAGATATTTTAATTGCTGCAATTGGCAAAGCACAATTTGTTAAAGCTGACATGGTAAAAGAAGGGGTCGTTATTATTGACGTTGGTATTAACCGAATTGAAGATAAAAGCCTGCCTAAAGGCTATAAAATTGTCGGTGATGTTGACTTTGATACTGTTGCTTCTAAAGCTTCTTACATTACGCCAGTACCTGGCGGGGTTGGTCTTATGACGCGTGCAATGCTTCTGAAAAATACTTTTAAAGCATATAAACTTTATGGAGAATAAAATGTCGAAAATAGAAATTTCTTCTCAACTAAAGCAGCTTGTTCAAAGCACGGTTGAATACTTAAAAAATAATACTGAATATTTAGGGAATGAGAATTACTTAAGTAGAAAAGAAATTAAAGAAAATAATCTTGTAGAAGGAATTAATGTCCAAGATAATATTGCCATTGCTAAAACTATTGACCATACTCTATTAAAGCCTGAAGCAACTAAAGCAGATATTAAAAAACTATGTGAAGAAGCTTTACAATATAATTTTGCTTCAGTGTGTATTAATTCATGTTATGTTAAGTACAGTACTGAAATTTTAAAAAATACTAGTGTAAAAGTTTGCACTGTAATTGGCTTTCCATTGGGCGCAACAACAACAGGTTCTAAAAAGTTTGAAGCAGAAGAAGCATTAAAAAATGGTGCTGAAGAAGTTGATATGGTTATAAACATAGGACGGTTAAAAGATAGGGATGTAAACTATGTTTACAAAGATATAAAATTAATTTCTGATTCTGCTAAAGAACATAATGGGTTGTGCAAAGTTATTCTTGAAACGTGTTTACTGACGGATGAAGAAAAAATACTTGCTTGCTTAATTGCCAAAGATGCGGGTGCTGACTTCGTAAAAACCTCAACAGGGTTTAGTAAAGATGGTGCCAAGATTCATGACGTTGCATTAATGAAATATGTTGTTGCTCCAGTTTTGAGGGTTAAAGCTTCAGGTGGAATTAGGTCTAAAGAAGATGCTATTATCATGCTCGAAAATGGTGCCAGTAGGCTTGGAACAAGCTCTGGTGTTAAAATTATTCTTGGTGAAAAATCTGAAAGTAAGTATTAAATCAATATGGTGCTCGATGTAATTGTTAAAAAGTCTGATGATGGTTGTACTGCCGAAATTCCCAGTATCAAAGGATGTGAATGCTGGGCTCACGAAGAAGACATTGTTCTCGAAAAAATATTAGAACTCGCTTCTTTTTATTTGAAAACGGATGTTAAAAAATTTAAATTAGATAGAGCACGGAATATAAATAATAAAATTATTTACAAACTGGTGTTTAATAAAAATTGGTGAAAGCAACCATTACTGAAAAAAGAAAAAGTAAAATTATTTCTGTACTAAGTTCACGACAAAAATCTTTAACCGTAGTACTTGAGAATATTCATGACCCGCATAACGTAAGTGCTATTTTTAGGACTTGTGATGCGGTTGGTGTTAGCAAAGTTGTGCTGCTTTATTTTATAGAAGAATTTCCTAAAATTGGAAAGAAATCCTCGGCTTCGGCATTTAAATGGGTGGAAAAAGAAAAATATAAAAATGCACAGGAATGTTGTGAAGCTTTACGGAAAGAAGGTTTTTTAATTTATGCATCCTCGCTCGATAAAGATGCAGTACCGTTTTACCAACTTGATCTTACTGATAAAATTGCAATTGTTTTAGGAAACGAACATCGTGGCGTTTCAAAAGAAACTGCTGAACTTGCTGATAAAAAATTTTTTATACCAATGCATGGAATGGTACAAAGTTTGAACGTCTCCGTTGCTGCTGCCGTTATTTTATACGAAGCTCAACGCCAAAGAAACTTGAAAGGAATGTATCCTTCAAAAGAAATTTCAAAATCAGAACTTGAAGAATATTTCGAACGTTGGTGCAAGAAATGAAAAGGACAAACATATGACAGAATCTTTCCCTTTTATCGAAATTGTTGATGGAGAATTAAATTTACCGGGGGATAAATCAATTTCGCATAGAGCAGTCATGTTTTCATCGCTTGCGAAAGGGACTTCTAAAATTATTAACTTATCTAATGGGCACGATGTAAAATCAACGATTTCTTGTTTGAGGGAATTAGGAGTCCAGATAAAAGAATATAAAACTTCCGTTTTGATACAAGGGAAGGGGTTTAATGGTTTAACTAAGTCATATAAACCCTTAGATGCTGGTAATTCGGGTACAACTACAAGATTAATTAGCGGAATATTAATAACTCAAAACTTTGAATCGAAAATAATTGGTGACCAATCACTTTCCAGAAGACCAATGAAAAGGATAATAATTCCATTATCTGAAATGGGCGGAATTATTCAATCTACTCCTAATTATACTTTACCAATTAAAATTTTTCCTGCCGAAAATCTAAAAGCTATAAACTATGAGCTTCCTGTTGCAAGTGCGCAAGTAAAAAGCGCTATCCTTCTTGCCGGTTTGCATATTGAGGACGTTACTACCGTTATAGAAAGAACTCCATCCAGAGATCATACTGAAAGAATGCTTGGGCTTTCTGTCGAAAAAAAAGATGGTAAAAAATTTATTTCTGTTTCAAAGAAAAATTATCCCGAAGCTAAAGAATATTTAATTCCTTCAGACATTTCTACGGCTTCTTTCTTTATTGTTTTTACTTTATTGTGTAAAAATGGAAATTTAGTAATCAAAAATGTTTCAATGAATGAAACGCGAACAGGAATAATTACTATCTTAAAAAAAATGGGGGGTGATATTCAATTTGTAAATTTAAGAACAGTTGCAAATGAACCTATGGGCGATATTGTAGTTAAAAATAGCAAATTAGTAAATACAGAAATTGATGAACAGATTATACCGAATATAATCGACGAAATTCCTATTCTTGCAGTTGCCGGATTATTTGCCGAAGGTGATTTCCATATTAAAAATGTTGAAGAATTACGCGGAAAAGAAAGTGACCGGATAAGCGCAATTTGCTATAACATGAAACAACTCGGACTTGATGTTGAAGAATTTTCTAACGGATTTTCTTTTAATGGAGAAATAAAAGTTTCATCTCCGACTTTTGAAAGTTTTAACGATCATAGAATTGCAATGGCTTTTGCAATCCTTTCTATGCTGCTTCCTGACGGAGGAAAAGTCAATCATTTTGATTGTGTTAGTATTTCTAATCCAGATTTTATGGAACAGATTAGAACTATTATAAGGTAATCTGTCTTTTAAGAATTAAAAACAAAAAATTTTTTTGCTCGAGACATTATCAATTAAAACTCTTACCGTACTTTATGAAATCCTTTACTAAATTTTATAATTTTTAAAAATTATTTTTTGATATACCCTATAAAGAAATTACTTGATGCTCGAATTTATTTATAGTCAATTCTTCAAAAATGCGATTAACTATTTCTATTCCATATTTATTTGCAAAGTAAATAAAGTTTAGTTCTCTTTCTTGTAAATTAAAATTTGGGTAAATAGTGTTTATAACTTTATCAATCTGACGAATTGTGGTTTCATATTTCCTTTTTTGCGCTTCTGCCGTTTTACTTTTTAACTGCTCGAGGTCGTGAAAGATTTTTTGTTTGTATTTTGTACTTCCCTCGCTAATTGTTTTGTCAAATTCAAAAAGTTTTTCTTTAAGTTGATCAAATACAATTTCAATTTGGTTCGTGGCAACGCTAAATATTTCATCAATGGAAGTTTTTGAAACTGCCTCAATTACTTTATTTTTAACTTTATCAGGTTCAAAAAATAATTCAGTTAGGTTTATTTCATATTTTTCAATTATAGAATTAATATTCTTTTCAACCAAAGTAGCTGATGAACGCGGATAAATTATAGGCGTTTCTATGTTATAAAATTCATACAACGGCATAACTTGAGCAAAATAACTTATTTCACTGGGTCCACCAACATAAAAAGCAGTCGGAAGAATATAATCTTGACAAATTGGCCTTAATAAAACATTAGCGCTAAAACTTTCTGGTTCGTTATCTATTAAATTGATAAGTTCATCATAACTAAATCTTTTCCGTTTCCTTTTAAGACGAAATTCATTATCGACAGGCTCAATAACAAAACGACCTTCTTCATTGCTATAAAATAAATTAATCGGTCTTATTTTTACTTGTGCATGATAAACCTGTTCTAATTTAGCACTAACGTTTACTAACGCCTCCGTATGCTTTCTGAAGTCTGTAATTTCTTTTTTGAAAATAGGCTTTAACCGTTCTTTAATTTTTTTATTTTGTGGGTCAAAAATGACTAGTCCATATTGATCAAAAAGCCAAAAAATAAGTTCGTTAAAAGATTGTTTGAAAGTTTTGTCAGGATGATACAACGATTTAATTTTTTCAATAAGCAAAGGAGTAAACTCAGTATTTCTTATTTCCTTTTCCAAATTAGAAAAAAAATTATTTATTGATTCATTAAACTTAAGATTTCCAACGCTGCCTTTGTTTTCATCCTCAGCAACTTCATTATCATATTCAATTTTTATAATGTCATTATTGTCATTTAAAATATTTATAAAACGGACTTCATTGAAGTCATGGTCATCACCTTCAAGCCAAAATACAGGGATAAAATTATAATCATCATATCTTTCAGAGAGGAAATTACTAAGTTTTATAGCAGTTATTATTTTATAAAAGGTATAAAGAGGTCCGCCAAGAATTCCAAGCTGTTGTCCTGTAACTACGGCAAGGGTTTTGGCGTCTTTTAATAACGAAATATTTTTTACAGTTTTAGCCGAAGGTGAAAAGCTATTGTATTGTTCGATTAAAATATTAGTTAATTCATTTTTGAATTCAAAATGGTTTTCCGAAACTTTCTTAAATATTCTTAAATACTCTTCCTTATTTCGAAAGTCAGTTTTGTAAAATCCTTTAACATTTTCAAATTCGTAAACATAATCCAGGAATAGATTATGATTCCCTGGGATACTTCCGAAATTAATATACATCCGCTCTCCAACTATTAAAAATTTTATATTGAAAAGTAACAAAAACTATTATCCATAACAATAAAAACGTTAATTATACAAGCTTGAAAAACCGAACTTTGGACTGATATGTGAGTAATTTCAAAAAAATTTTATCAAAGATTATTTTTAACTTATTTAGTTTGTAAATATCTTTTGACTTAGAGATATTTTAAATTTTTAAGATTTAAAAGATGTTAAAAAAAATTATTCTTATTACAACTATCTTTTTTATTTGTAAAGCAAACTTTGCTCAGGAAAAAGAAAGTAATACTTTTACTACTACAATTAGCGACTCGACGGAAAATTACGGCGGTAGGTTTGAATTTTTACCTCCAGGATTAAATTTTATGCCACTTAAAGCTGCTTCAGATGAGCCTAAAATGGGTTTGAATTATTTTACCGCTACGTCAAATATGCGTGTAGATATTGGTAATTCATTTGATGTGTGTGGATATAATTTCGATAGTGCAAAATCCAGGCTAACTCTTGGTGTGGAATTTTTTGCATACGCTTATGTTACTTCCTATCTATCATATAGATTGCAGATTGACGCAATAGACGGTTTTTTCGGCGGGAATATTATTTATTCAAAAAAATTAGCTAATAATAAGCTATTTATCAGATTCAGATATATTCACAGTAGCGCTCATCTTGTTGACGGACATTGGGATGCTACCAATTTGAAATGGATTGATAACCAATATCCTTCACCATATGGAAATAATTATGGCGAATTAGTATTTGCCAATGAATCAAACAATTCAAAAAATTATCTTCGATATTATGGCGGATTTTCATTCTCGACTGGCAAAAAAACCGGAGATAAAAAGCTTGAAAAAATTGCATATAAACTGGGGCTCGAGTATGCCTTTTCTAATCTTTTGGGAAAGGTGTTTGAAAAGGATGAGAACATTTTTGTCGCTGCTAATTTTGATGTAAAAGGAATTCCGAAATATATTATTAATCAAAACTACATGGCCGGAATTAAATTTGGAGAGTGGTTGGGCAAAGGGTTAATCTTTTATCTTTCTTATTATAACGGTGGTGACGTTTTTAATCAATATTTTAATGTTAGAGTATCAAGATTCGGAATCGGATTCATGTTCGATTTTATTTAAGGAAATTAAATTAGGTTGAAAATTGAATTCAAATTATACTATAATAAAAATAACTTTAAGTAAGATAGCTCAATATAAAAGTTCAATTTTTTTCGTTTCAAAAATATTAATTGCTGCTGGTTTATTATCCTTTATTTTATCCAAGATTGAGCCTGCTAAGTTGTGGCAAGCTATTATAACTGCTGATCCATTTTATTTAATTTTTTCTTTCTCACTTACCGCTGTTAATTTATTCCTTCAATATAGAAAGTGGAAAATTACTTGCTGTAATTTTTTAGGTGAATGTAAAGATAAAAATATTTTATATTCACTTTTTGCGGGACTTTCAGCCGGCGCATTTACTCCGGCAAGAGTCGGTGAATACTTTGGTAGGGCAATTGCCTTTAAAGATAAACCATTAATTAGAGTAGCTTTTTCAACATTTATTGATAAGCTTTATCCATTGATTATAATTTCTTTTTGGGGAAGTATTAGCAGTGTCTTATTTCTTCATTATTATTATCATGTTATTTTTTATCTGACTGCTTCGCTATTTATCATTATTTTTATTTTTTTTTATTTTCTTATTTTGTTTCTAATTAAGCCTTTTAAAATTGATGTTTTATTTGAAAGATTTTTTTCTCGAAGCAAAAAACTTTTTCTTCTGAAAGAAATTATTTATGAATATCGAAATATTGATATGAATTATTCGTTAAAAATGATTTTATATTCAATATTATTTTGTACTTGTTATACTTTACAATTTGCCTTGATGGTTATAGCATTTTCACACAAAATTAGAATTGTGCATTTTTTATGGGCGGGCAACTTAGTAATGTTTGTAAAATCAGTTGTTCCATCAATCTCTCTTGCAGAAATTGGAATACGAGAAGGGGCAGCAATATTTTTTCTCGGAAGAATGGGGGAAACTGCTGTAACAGCTTTCAACGCATCAATCTTTATACTTTTTATTAATATTTTTATTCCTGCTTTAATTGGCCTTTACTTCTTATTTAAGAGAGAACCTTTCGAACAAAAAGGGTAATGCTAATGCTTGAAATATTTTTTTTTATCATCATTTTTTTACTTGTTCATTACGTTTTTTTCTTATCAAAAATTTTATACGGACTGAACAATGCTGAAACAACCAGGCAAGTGAAAAAGGAAAATCTGTGTGCTGCAGTAATTATTCCTTTTCGCAACGAATCAGAAAATATATTAAAAAGCCTTGAAAGTTTACAGGCGCAAAATTATTCGAAAGAAAAATTTGAAATTATTTTTGTAGATGATTCCTCTGAAGATGATTCCTTAAAAAAAATTTCAGAAGCAAAAAAAAACGATAATGTAAGAGTGCTTTCGGTACCAAAAACATTCCAAGTTAATGCACATAAAAAAAGAGCAATAATTTATGGTATAGAAAATTCTACAAGTGAAATAATTATTACTACAGACGCTGATTGTCTTCATAAAATTGACTGGTTACAAACAATGATTAATGAATTTGATGCAATGACTGGATTTGTTTCTGGACCCGTTATATTTCTAGATAAGAACAGTTTTTTTGAAAAACTACAAAAATTAGAATTTGCCGGTTTAGTTTTAACAGGTGCGGGCCTGATTAATGCTGGAACACCAGTAATTTGTAATGCTGCTAATCTTGCTTACAGAAGAAAAGTTTTTGAGGAGGTAAATGGTTTTAATGATCAAATGAATCTGTCTTCTGGCGATGATGAATTGCTGATGCAAAAGATTTACAAGAATACAAATTATAAAATTAAATTTTGCTGGAATAAATCTGCTGTCGTTAAAACGAAAGCAAATAAATCTTATTCTCAATTTTATCAGCAAAGAAAAAGATGGGCAAGCAAAGGACTGTTTTATGAAGACAAAGTGTTAATCCTTAAATTGATTTTGATTTTTTTGTATTATCTAAGCCTTCCGGTATTAACTATTTTAGCTTTTATTTATGCTGGAAAATACTTCACTCTTCTCTTTCTCTCGGCTGCATTAAAGATTATTCTTGAATATTTAATTATTAAAAAAGGAAAAGATTTATTGCAGCTTAAGAAGGAAATGAAATACTTTTTGATTGCAGAAGTCATTCACCTCCCTTATATCCTTGTGGCTGGGTTTTCCGGCGTGTTCGGAAATTATGTTTGGAAAAATAGAACTATAAAAAGATGATTTTGATTGTATATTTATGTTATCAGTGCAAAGGATAAGACGAAAATCTAAGTTTATTATAGTTAAGGGAGAAAAACTATTGAAAAAGTAAAAAAAATAATTTTCATTTTGTATTTTAAAATACTCTAAGTAATAATTTGTGTTATTAAACCGATTTCTTCTAAAATAGAAGAAACTTTGATACACCTACTCATTTGACCAGAAAAAACTATTGATTTCCCTTTCACATGCACTTCAAATGCATAACTACGTGCTTTTTCGAAGGTGCATTGTGTAGCTTTGATTAATTGATAAATTACCTCATCAAAAGTATGCCAATTGTCATTAAACAATAAAACTTTGCTGCTTAGCCCTATGCTTGAATCAATTGATTCAGTAATTTCTTCTACCGGCTTATTAATTAATTCTTTTTCCATATTAAAAATTTAAATAAATATCGATTAAGTTTAAAGAATAAAACTTAAAATTATTTTGTGTTTTGAGTAATATTTCTTAGTTTGATTTTATATAACTCTATAGTTATATTTTTTGTTAAAAAAAGTAGACAAACGGGAGGTCTAATGAAAATTGCAGTATGTGTTAGTCATGTACCGGACACCGCTACTAAAGTAAAAATTGCGGGAGATGGAAGAACAATCGATCCGTCTGGTGTAACCTATGTTATAAATCCTTATGATGAGTTTGCTGTAGAAGAAGCATTAAAGATTAAAGAAAAAAATAATGCAGAAGTTATTGTTTACAGCGTAGGAACGGATAATAATAAAGAAACAATTAGAAAAGCTCTTGCAATGGGTGCTGATAGAGGTGTGCTACTAAAAGATAATAACGAGCGTGATTCATATGGCGTGGCAAAAGCTTTAGCCGAAGAAATTAAAAACGAAGGCTGTGAACTTGTTTTTATGGGTAAACAATCCGTAGATTATGATAATTCTATTGTCGGTCAAATTACAGCGGAGATTCTTGGATATTCTTGTGTTACAGTTGTTGTTGATTTGAAGCTCGATAATGAGAAAATAATTGCCGAAAGAGAAATTGAGGGCGGAAAAGAAGTTGTGGAAACAATTCTTCCTGCAGTTATTACAGCTCAAAAAGGATTAAACGAACCTCGCTATGCGTCACTCAAAGGAATTATGGCTTCAAAGAAAAAAATTATTGAAGAAAAGCCAGCTGCTTCTGTTGAACCTTTAACTGAAGTATTAGCTATGAAAAAACCAGCAGCAAAACAACCAGGTAGAATTTTAGGAACTGACAGTTCTGCTGTTTCTGAATTAGTAAAACTTTTAAGAGAAGAAGCAAAAGTTATTTAAAGGAATTTTAATTATGTCAAAAAAAATTATAGGAATACTCGAACAACGAGAAGGCAAGCTGAAAAAAACTGCATTTGAAGTTTGCACCGTTTTGTTGAAACTTGCTTCACAACTTAATGCAGAAACTGAAGTTATTATAATCGGTAATGACATTGAGAATATAAATGAGTTAAATGAAACAGGAATCAAAAGTATAATTCATTTTAAAAATACTGGACTAAAAAATTATTCATCATCGGCGTATACAAAGATAATAGCTGATTATGCCAAAGAAGTTTCGGCCGAATATTTAATATTCTCTGGAACTTCACTCGGTAAAGATTTAGCCCCAAGGGTCGCAGCAAGACTAACCGCGGGCTGTGCAATGGACTGTATTGAATTTAATGTTGATTCTGGTGAAGTTGTTTTGACACGTCCTGTTTATGCCGGCAAGGCATTAATTGATTTAAAACTTAAAAGCCAAATAAAGGTAATTACTCTGCGTCCAAATGTTTTTAAAGCAGAGCGTAAATCTAATGACGCAAAAGTAAATGTTATGGTTAAAGATGTAAATAATTTGGATTTAAAAACAAAAGTTATAGAGTTTAAAAAATCTGAAGGCAAGTTAGATGTATCTGAAGCAGATATTATTGTGTCCGGTGGAAGAGGATTAAAGGGACCAGAAAATTTTTATTTAGTTGAAAATTTAGCTGAAGCACTTGGAGGTGCTGTTGGTGCATCAAGAGCTGCTGTTGATGCTGGATGGCGACCTCATAGCGAACAAGTTGGGCAGACAGGAAAAACAGTTTCACCGTCTTTGTATATTGCTTGCGGAATTTCGGGTGCAATTCAGCACCTTGCAGGTATGTCTTCTTCGAAATATATTGTGGCTATAAATAAAGATAAAGATGCACCAATTTTTAGTGTTGCTGATTATGGTATAGCTGGTGATGTTATGGAAATTTTGCCAGTATTAACTGAAGAAATAAAAAAAATCAAATCATAAAAAACCGGAGAGTTTAGTTGGATAAAGTTCAATGTGAAATATTAGGATTATCTTCTAGTTCGTCTACCGGAGGAGCTTTTGCTTTAGTGTTGAAAGAAGTAAACGGTAATAGACGTCTTCCCATAATTATTGGCTCTTTTGAGGCTCAGGCAATTGCGCTTGAAATTGATGGGTATAAACCGCAACGACCTTTAACTCACGATCTGCTAAAAAATGTTATTGATAGCCTTGGCGGCAGCATAATTGAAGTTATTATTGACGAGCTTAAAGAAAATACTTTTTATTCTAAAATAATTTTAGAAGTTTCGGCTATTACAAATGAAATTGATAGCAGACCAAGTGATGCTATTGCTCTTGCAGTAAGAACTCAAGCTCCAATTTATGTATCTGAATCGGTGATGAAAATTGCCTCGTTCATTCCTGCAAGTGAAAGCGAAAAAGAAATCTTTAATTCGGAATCAGAAGAAGAGGAAACTAAAACATCTGATTCTAAAGAAGCAAAAATTGCTGAGTTGCAAAATAAACTTAAGGAAGCAATAGAAGCAGAAGAGTACGAACTGGCTGCCAAGTTAAGAGATGATATTCAAAAACTGACGAACAATAATTAAAGCATTAGGCAAAAGCTTTTTTCCCTATTTCACATTCAAGGCAACTATCGGTAGAACAATAATAGCGGAATAGTTCAATCATACCCTGGTAAAGTACGCTTCGTTTCCAAGAACTGTCTAATTGAAGGGTCGCTGATACTTGTCTTACTATGCTGTTATCGGAGTTTTGTGTATAGTTGAGAAAAACTCCTAATATCTTTTTTGATAAATTCTTTTTACCAAATATCTCAAAGTAAATAGAAATGATGGGCAAAATAATATTAATTATAATCTCATCGGCTCTATCCTTGCCAACAATATAATGAACATTATTTTCATTGGACTGATCGAAAACATAATGACTTTTCCAGTACCCCCAGCTTTTTATTATTAAATTTCCTCTTAACTCACTTACAATTGCATTTTGATCTTCGAGATATTCTATTTTTCTTATTAAATAATCAATCATATTGTTATTGATTATTTTATATAAATACTTAACACCAGCAGCAAGCCTAACAGTTGGGAAATTGGGCGGTCTTAACTTTGCAAAGTGCCACTGAGTAGCATTAAATTTTTTGCCATCATAAGTGTTTTTTATTTTATTCCAATCTTCTAAAAGGCTTCTAACGTAATTTGCAGTTGTTTCATCGGTAATGCTTGTGCAATCTGGAATTAAGCCACTAACATTAAACAATGCAGCATCAATAAGTTCAAAAAAATTAGGTTTATTTTTAAACTTACTTAAGAAATCTATATTAACTGCCTGAGCAAGAGTTTTCATTAAATCTTTATTTGCAGAATAACCAAGCGCTTCAAAAATAAATTCATATACTAACTGCTGCCAAATTCTAATTTCGCAAAAGTCTGTCTGTTTAAATGTTCTGTTAAAAAAATTTTCATCTAATTCATATTTAATAACAGGCTCTTCTAAATTAAGTTCACGTAGATATGCCAATTCTTTAATTCTTTCCAGAGCTTTCATGCGCTTGGAATTAAATCTTTTAATTCCTAACTCTAAGATAAAATCCAACTTTTCTTTTTCGCTAAGCTTTTTATTTGTTTCTATGCATGGCATTTTTCCAATTCTATTTTGCCTTTCCGAGAGGATAGCTTTTTGAATAGCCTTGGAAACGTTATCTTTAATATGCTTTTTTATTTCAATGGAATGAACCTTTCTACCATCTGCTGTAAATACATATCCGGTATTTTCTCCGTTGCCGAAAAAGAGGTGCAGGATAACTTTATTATATTTATTATTTAAATAATGTCCGTGGTCTTTCCAATCAGAAGCAAAGCTATCAATTTCAACATCACCAGTAAACGTAATATTACCAATTTTAATTTTAGCATTTAAAAAATCCGGGCCGTCAAGTTCTTTGTTTTCTAGTCCAGGGTCTATAATTTGAATTTGTTCTCCATTGTTGGTTATAAAATTGCCCAAAAAATCACGTTCTTTCCAAATTTCATATAAAAATTTTTCTGGGACTATTTGCTCTGAATATAATTTAGTTGCCACATTTATCCCTTTCTATTTTGTAAAGGAGTTTAACATAAATTTAGCAAGTTCAAATCGAAAAATGTAGGAGTAATGAAAAAATTATTTTTTTTAACAAATTTAGCCTGAATTAGAATGATGATATTGACTAAAATAAACTTATAAAAAAAAAATTAATATTGCTGAAAAATTTTTAAATATTTAAAATCTTATTATTTGCTACTTTGCAAATTTTAGGGCAAATAATTTAACAATCTTCTCTGAAACAAAAATATTCAAAACTTTCTTCTAATGCAGATAAAAACGATTTCAATTGAACATATTCAATTATGGTTTTCTTTTTGTATGTTTACCAACTAATTTTTAAAAATGGTACGGAATTATTATTAAAATAATTCTTTTGTTATTTCCTTTTTTCTATTCAAATGAAAAACAATTTATTATCATTACTTCAGAAGTTTAAACAAAATACATTTTCATCGCTTAAAATACGCAACTACCGTTTATATTTTATCGGGCAAAGTATTTCTTTATCTGGTACATGGATGCAGACAATAGGACAGGCCTGGTTAGTATTAAAGCTTACAAATTCTGGAACGGCGCTTGGTCTTGTAACTGCTTTACAATTTTTACCAGTTTTAATTTTTGGCGGAATGGGTGGTGTTATTGCTGATCGGCAATCCAAAAGAAAGTTAATATTCTTTACTCAGTCTGTTTCAGCAATTCTTGCTTTTATTCTTGCTGTACTTGTTTTTACTGAATTGATAAAATTATGGATGTTATTTATTCTTGCTTCTTTACTTGGTTTGGTTAATGCGATTGATAATCCAGCCAGAAGAATTTTTGTTTTAGAAATGGTTGGGAAAAAGGATTTAGGCAATGCTGTTACGTTATTTTCTACAGTGTTTAATTTAAGCCGTATAGTTGGTCCCGCTATTGCCGGTGCAGTAATTGCAAGCTTTGGTCTAGCTCCTTGTTTTTTTATAAATGCAGTTTCTTTTGTGGCAGTAATAGTTTGCCTTTTAATGATGAGAAGTAATGAGCTACATTATGTTGAACCTGTTAAAAAAGCAAAAGGACAATTAAGAGAAGGATTAAAATATGTCCAAAGTGCTCCGCTTTTAAGAAACTTGTTAGTAATGGTTGCAATTGTAGGTACTTTAACTTTTGAGTTCCAGGTAAATCTTCCTCTTTTTGCAAAGTTTACATTTAATACAAATGCGGATGGATTTGCTTTACTTAATTCCGGAATGGGTGTTGGCGCGGTTATTGGCGGATTGTTAACAGCAGGAAGAAAAAAAGTCTCTCCGAGAGATTTAATCCTTATCTCATTCCTTTTCGGGATTACAATTATTTTCACTGCTTTAACACCAACTATTCATGTTGCAATTTTATCAATGATCATAGTAGGAATATTTTTAATCCAATTTACTTCTTATGCTGAAACAATGATTCAGCTTGAAAGCGCTCCTAACATGCGCAGCCGAGTTATGTCGCTTTGGTCAATTGCATTTTTAGGTTCTACACCAATCGGAGGGTTAATTATTGGATGGATTGGGGAGTACGCTTCGCCAAGATGGGGTTTAACAGTGAGTGGCTTTGCAGCTATTTTTGCCGGGTTTTACGGCTTTTTAAAGATTAAAAACAGCAAGCTAAATAGTGACAAGCTGGAACTTACTGAACCAATACCTGTTGAAGATAACAAAGGAGCATAAAATAAAAATTAACAAATTATTTCTTTTCTTTTTATTATAATTTAAGTGAAAAAAATGAATGCAAAAATAATCCTTAAGAAAAATGAAGAAAGACGGATACTAAAAGGTCATCTCTGGGTTTTTAGTAATGAAATCTATAAAATTGAAGGTGAAGCCGAAAATGGTTCACTTGTTGACGTTTTCGATTCAAAGAATAATTACTTGGGCAATGGATTTTATAATAAAAATTCACTTATCAGTGTAAGAATTCTGAGCAAAGAAAAGATTGACGACCTTCAAATTTTCTTTGAAGAAAAAATCTTAAGTGCCTTCCAACTTCGAAAGGAAGTTTATCCTTTTAAAAATTCTTACCGGCTTGTTTTTAGCGAAAGTGATTTTCTCCCTGGGTTAATTGTAGATAAATACAATAATACCTTCGTGCTGCAAATTTATTCCTTTGGAATGCAGATGAATATTGAAAAGATTATAAGTGTTCTTAAAAATAATCTTGGTGCAGAAAATATTTTTTCTAAAAATGAATCTTATTTTAGAGTAATGGAGGGTATTTCTGAAGTAGACAAAATTTATCTTGGTGAATTAAAAACTGAAGTAATTAATGATGGACTAATCAATTATGTAATCAATTTTGAAAAAGGACAAAAAACCGGTTTTTATTTTGATCAGAATGATAACAGATTCTTTATTGAAAAATTTGCAAAGGATAAAACTGTGCTGGATGCGTTTTGCAATTCCGGCGGATTTGGGCTGCATGCTGCTTATGCTGGTGCAAAAAGTGTCGTCTTTGTAGATTCATCTGCAATTGAAATAGAAAATGCTAAGAAGAATTTTCTTATTAATAATTTGAAAACCGAAGCTTCATTTTTTACCGAAGATGTATTCGATTTTTTGGAGAAAAATATTTCTCAAGAAGTTAAATATAATATTGTAATGATTGATCCACCTGCGTTTGCAAAGAATAAGAAGAGTCTTCCTTCAGCTCAAAAAGGATATGAAAAGCTTAACAAACTTGCTATTCAGAATATTGAAAGTGGCGGTTACTTAGTAACTTCTTCATGCTCGCATCATTTACATAAAGATACATTTATTGAAATTATAAATTCGGCTTCAATTAAAGCAAGAAGAGCAATTCAATTGCTTTATTTTAATCAAGCGTCTCTTGATCATCCTAAACTCCCTGCGATGGAAGAAACATCTTACCTTAAATTTGCGGTTTTTAAAGTTCTTTAACATTTTGGGAAATATAATTTTTGTCTTGCATTGTTTTTGTGCAGCTTTTGTAAAAAAAATTTAAGAGTGTTCGAAGAGAAATAAAACTTTTCATTTTTTTATAAAAATTTCTTTTTGGATGAATTTAAATCTTTGCCTTGTAAAAACGATGCAACCTTTTTAAGTTTGGACTCGTCTAACCGCATTACTTATCAGTAAGTAATTTAAATTAAAAAATCATTTAAGAGGTTAAAATTGGATATTTCTGCATTAAACGAAAAAATTAAACAGGAGAGCGCATTTATCGATCTTCTTATGAATGAAATTAGCAAAGTAATCATCGGACAAAAAACTATGGTTGAAAGGATGATTATTGGTTTACTTGGCAACGGGCACATATTGCTGGAAGGCGTGCCAGGGCTGGCAAAAACTCTTGCCATAAAAACATTAGCTTCTGCTATGAAAGCTCAATTCCAGAGGATACAATTTACTCCAGATTTACTTCCGGCAGACTTAATTGGCACAATGATCTACAATCAAAAGGACGGAAATTTTTTCATCAGGAAAGGTCCTATCTTTTCTAATTTTATACTTGCAGATGAAATTAATCGTGCTCCTGCTAAAGTGCAAAGTGCTCTTTTGGAAGCGATGCAGGAACGTCAGGTGACTATCGGTGAACAAACTTTTAAACTTGAAGAACCTTTTCTTGTTTTAGCAACACAAAATCCAATTGAACAGGAAGGAACTTATCCGCTTCCCGAAGCTCAAGTTGATAGGTTTATGTTGAAGGTGAAAATTACTTACCCAACTGCAGAAGAAGAATTAAAAATTATGCGTCAAAACGTAAACGAGGTTGAAGGTAAAGTGCAGCCTGTAATTACACCTCAAGATATTTTGAATGCAAGAAGACTTTTACATGAAGTTTATGTTGATGAAAAAATAGAAAAATATATTCTTGATATTGTATTTGCTACCAGAGAGCCTAAAAAATTCGGACTTGATAATTTATCTGAGTTAATTAGTTACGGGGCTTCTCCAAGAGCTACAATAAATTTGGCTCTTGGTGCAAAGGCGATGGCTTTTGTTAAAAGAAGAGGATATGTAATTCCGGAAGATGTTCGCTCAATTTGTCTTGATGTTTTAAGACACCGTGTTGCGGTTACTTATGAAGCTGAAGCGGAAGAAATTTCCTCAGAAAACGTTGTTCAGGAAATTCTTAATAAAGTTGAAGTTCCTTGATAACAACATGTATTTTTTGAAACTTCGATTTATTTTATGATTATAATCTTTTTAACAGATTTGATTTTTATTTAATGCTAACTAAAGAAATATTAAAACAAGTAAGGCAAATTGAAATTAAAACGAAAGGACTTGTAAACCAAGTCTTTTCAGGAGAATACCATTCTGTATTTAAAGGAAGAGGAATGGAATTTTCTGAAGTTCGCGAATATCAGTTTGGCGATGATATTAGAAACATTGATTGGAATGTTACTGCTCGGTTCGGTCATCCATATATCAAAATATTTGAAGAGGAAAGAGAACTTACCGTAATGCTTTTAGCCGATATGAGTGGCTCGCTTATTTTTGGCTCGATAGATAAAACGAAACAACAAATAGCGGCGGAGCTTTCTGCTATTCTTGCTTTTTCTGCAATGAAAAATAATGATAAGGTCGGTTTAATTCTTTTTACTGATAAAATTGAAAAATTTGTTCCGCCGCGTAAAGGAAGAAAACACGTCCTTAGAATAATTAGAGAAGTTCTTTCATTCGAACCGGAAGGAAAAAGAACTAACATTCGTGCCGCTCTTGAATTTATGAACAATACCATAAAAAAGAAATCTATTGTGTTTTTAATTTCTGATTTTATGGACGAAGGATATGAAAGAATTCTAAAAGTGATTGGCAATAAACATGACTTTATTGGTGTTGTTCTAAATGATGAAAGGGAAAATGAAATCCCTTCCATGGGAATTGTTAAATTTACAGATGCTGAAACCGGTGAAGAAAAATGGATTGATACAAGCAATCCCGCCGTACAAAACACTTTTAGAGAAATAAGAGAAGAAAATTTACGTAAAATGAAATCATTATTCTTATCAAGCAAACTTGATAATATAGAAATTTCAACCGGCGATAATTACATAAAACCTTTAGTTCAATTCTTTAAAATGCGTGAAAGAAGATGGTAAAAAAAATATTTTTCTTTTTCTCAGTATTATTATTTTCTGCGTATTGTTTTGCGCAGGGAATATCCGCAATTGCTTCGGTTGATAAGCAGCATTATCAAGTTGGCGATTATATAAATTATTCAATTAAAGTGAACTATCCTAAAAATACTACCGTTTTTGTACCTTTTATTAAAGATAGCCTTCAGCATGTTTCAATTATTAAAAACGAAACTCCTGTTACTAAACAAAACGGAGAATTTATTTCAACCGATTATTACTATATTCTCGCCGGCTATGATTCAACCGGAATTACAATACCTCCCATTGCCGTTTTGTATAAAACTCAAGGAGACACAACATTAAAATCTATATTAACTAATCCCGTTAGTTTTACGGTTAGCACTTTGCCAGTAGATACTGCTGCTGGAATAAAAGATATTAAACCTCCTATTAAAATACCACTCGATTGGAAAATTATTTTGCTTTGGATTTTTATAATTCTAATTATACTTATAGCTATTTATTATTTATATCGGTGGTATAAAAAGAGAAAAGAGACCTCTGTTCCGGAAAAAATTATGGCTAAGCTTCCCCCGCATGTAGTTGCGCTTAATTCTCTAAACGAATTGAAGGAAAAAAATCTTTGGCAAAAAGGAATGATAAAGGAATATCATACAGAGATTACAGAAATAATACGAAGATATTTTGAAGAACGATTTGAATTACCAGCACTTGAACTAACAACAACTGAAGTAACACAATTGCTTGGTAAAAAAGAAGAAGCTTATCCGGTTCTGAATATTACATATAATTTTTTGACAAATGCTGACCTGGTAAAATTTGCAAAGTATAACCCAGATGGCTTCATAAATGAAGAAATGATGAAGCAGGCTTATGAAATAGTTAATAGAACAAAACCTAATATTGCAACTGAAACAACTGAGGAGCTTAAAGATGTTCAGTAGTGTAACATTTGCATATCCATGGGTTTTATTCTTTCTTTTTATAGTTCCTTTGATGCTTGTATGGCATTGGTTTATTGGGCAGAAAAGGCAGCCTTCTATTACTTATTCTTCATTAAAAATTTTTAATTCATTTCCCTCAACCTGGAAAGAAAAATTTAGGCATATTCCGATAATTTTACGCGCTCTTGCTATTGGTTTGCTTATTGTTGCTCTTGCACGTCCACAAAGTTATTCTTCCGGCCAAAACGTAACTACAGAGGGGATTGATATTGTTATGGCTCTTGATATTTCTGGAAGTATGATTAGTGAAGATTTGAAACCTAACAGGGTTGAAGCTGCAAAAAAAGTTATTGATAATTTTATTGACGGCAGACCGAATGATAGAATTGGTTTAGTTATTTTTGCCAGTGTGGCTTTTACACAATGCCCCCTTACTATTGACCATAATGTGCTTAAAAACTTATTGAAAAAAGTTGAACCCGGTATGTTGCCCGATGGTACTGCTATCGGTAATGGATTAGCTGATGCTGTTAATAGGTTAAAAGATAGTAAAGCAAAAAGTAAAGTAATTATTTTGCTTACCGATGGCGTTAACAACACGGGCGAAATTGATCCTCTTACTGCTGCCGAAATTGCTAAAACTTTTGGCGTCAGAGTTTATACGATTGGAGTTGGTACGGAAGGCAATGCCCCTTATCCTGTTCAAACTCCTTTTGGCATTCGTTACCAAATGATGCCAGATCAAATTGATGAAGGACTTCTTAAGCAAATAGCTAATATTACCGGCGGTCAATATTTCCGTGCTACCGATAACAGAACACTGAGAAATATTTACGATAAAATTGATCAGCTTGAAAAATCTAAAATCGATGTTACTTCTTACCGGAATGCTGCTGAATTATTTTATGGCTGGCTCGATGTTGCCTTTGTACTTTTATTAATTGAATTGATTCTGTCAAAAACAGTCTTTAGAAAAATTCCATAACTATTTTGTAAACTTTTGGCTTAATAAGCAAAAATTATTACAGAAAAATAAAATTGAATTTAAGGAAGTTGTAAATATATTATGTTTAGATTTGCTCATCCAGAATTTTTAAATGCTTTATATATTATCCCTGTATTGATTTTTCTTTATTGGTATTTAAGTAAAAAGAAAAAAATTTTAATAAATAAATTTGCTCATAAAAATTTACATCAGATTTTGCTGCCTTCTTATAGTCAGATGAAGGGATTAGTAAGATTTTCGCTAGTTGTTTTAGCAATTGCTCTTTTAATTATTGCTGCCGCCAATCCTCAAATTGGAACAAAAGTGGAAAATGTTAAAGAAAGCGGAATTGACATTTACATCTGTTTAGATGTTTCTTTAAGTATGCAAGCTCAGGATATTAAGCCAAGCAGGTTGGCTAAAGCAAAATACGAAATCCAAAATCTTTTAAGTAAATTGCATGGCGATAGGATTGGGCTTGTCATTTTTGCCGGCGCTGCTTATATCCAATTCCCGCTAACATCAGACTACTCCGCTGCAAATTTATTTTTATCTGCTGCCGATGTCAACTCTATTCCTGATCAAGGTACTGCAATTGGTTCTGCAATTAAACTTGCAACCAACTCTTTTGATTATTCGTCTAAAACAGAAAAAGTAATTGTTCTTATTACTGATGGCGAAAATTTGGAAGGAAATCTAAGCGATGCTTTAGATATGGCTAAATCTAAGGGAATTAAAATATATACTATTGGGCTGGGTTCGCCGGACGGAGTTCCTATCCCTATCTTTGATGCAAACGGAAATCAAATTGGCTTTAAAAAAGATCAGAATGGAAATATCGTTATTACTAAACTTGATGAAGCCACTTTAAAAGAAATTGCATCCAGTACCGGCGGTAGATATTATAGAGCCTCAAACTATCAGGATGAGCTTGATCAGATTTACAAAAATCTTTCTTCTCTTAAAAAAACTCAGTTCGGTGAAAAGAGAGTCACTAATTTCGAAGATAGATTTTATTATTTTTTAATTCCAGCTATAATTTTATTATTGGTCGAGTTTTTTATGTCCGAAAGAAAATCACCGTGGTTTACTAAATTTAATAAGAAATTTGGAATTGAAGCTTAATAAAACATGAAAAATTATTTTAATTTAATAATATTAATCCTTATTTGCCTTTCCGTAATAAATGCAGATGCGCAAAGCACAAGATCCTCTGTAAATAAAGGAGTTGACCTTTATAAAAAAGGAAAGTATATCGATTCCGAAGTGGAATTTAAAAAAGGCTTAACTAAATCTCCCGATAATTTCCAAGCTAATTTTAACTTGGGAGATTCTTTCTATAAAGAAGGTAAATTCGATGAGGCTATAAATGCTTATTCAAACGCAATGTCTAAAACTAAAAATGAAAATTTGAAAGCTCAGGTTTTTCATAATATTGGTAATGCGTTACTAAAATCTAACAAGTTAAAGGAAAGCGTTGGTGCTTATGTTAATTCCCTAAAATTAAATCCTAATGACGAAGATACAAAATATAATCTGTCTTATGCACTGGCTCTTTTGAAAGATCAAAATAAAAATAACCAGAATAAAAACAACAAGAACAATAAGAATAATAAAAACGATAAGAATAATCAGAATAAGCAGAATAATCAGAATAAAAATAATCAAGACAAAAACAATCAGAATAAGAATAACCAAAACCAAAATAATCAAAACAATAAAGAACAAAATCAACAAAACAAACAGCAGCAAAATCAGCCGCAAGATCAAATGTCGAAGCAGCAAGCAGATGCAATCTTAAATGCATTAAATAATAACGAGAAAGATTTGCAAAAACAGTTAAGAAAAATTCACGGCGCTCCGCCGGTTAAAAATAGTAAAGATTGGTGATGAGAATGATAAAGAGTAAATTAAATATTCTTCTTATTTTTTTACTAATTTACGCTGGCAGCTTAAAATCTCAAACATTTAATGCCTCTGTTAGCAACACTACTGTTGGTGTTAACGAACAATTCCAAATATCGTTTACATTCCAGGGGCAAGATATTAATGGAATAAGAAGTTTTAACCCTCCTAACTTTAATAACTTTATGGTTCTTTCCGGTCCAAATCAATCTACAAGTATGCAAATTATAAATAGTTCTGTTTCGGCTTCAAGGTCATATTCGTATTATTTGCAGCCGAAAAGCATGGGCAAGTTTACAATTGGCAGTGCTACATTAAACTTTAACGGCAAAACATATCAAACAGAACCAATAACTATTACAGTTGTTAAAGGCTCTGTTCAGCCCTCAAATAAAGGGCAGGCGGGCAACCAAGCTTCTGCAAATATTAGTGATAAAGAAATTGCCGAGAATCTTTTTATTAAAGCTTCCGCCGATCGCCAAAGGGTATATTTAGGAGAACAAGTAACCGTTGTTTATAAATTATATACCCGCGTAAGTATTGCTTCGCAAATGGATGTTAGCAAACTTCCTTCTTATCAAGGATTTTGGGCAGAAGAAATTAATACTCCAAATAATATCTCATTTTCTACCGAAACTATAAACGGAAAAATGTATAGAGTTGGTGTATTAAAAAAGGTAGCTCTATTCCCTTCGCAAACGGGGGAATTATCTGTTACTCCAATGGTGCTTGACATTCCTATCCAATTACAACAGAAACGACAGAGCAGCGGTAATATTTTTGACGATTTCTTTAATGACCCGTTTTTTAATAATTATAAAACAATAAATTATACTGCCAAATCAAATTCTATTAAAATTCAAGTTATGCCTTTGCCTTCTAAAGATGTTCCCAAATCCTTTAATGGCGCCGTTGGCAACTTTTCTATGAATTCACAAATTAGTACTCAAAATCCTAAAACTAATGAACCATTTTCACTAAAAATAAATCTAAATGGCAATGGCAATATTCAACTGCTTAATATGCCGGAGTTAAATCTTCCTGCTGGATTTGATAAATACGAACCAAAAACTTCGGAACAAATTAACCGCACTGGTGTAATAAATGGAAGTAAGACTTTTGAATATCTCATTATTCCTAGAAACGTTGGTAAGGCAGAAATTCCTCCGATAGAGTTTTCTTATTTTAATCCTTCTAATAGGAGTTATGAAACTCTTAAAACACCAGCCTACAGTCTTAATGTTACACAAGGTTCAAATGTCGGTAATGGTAATTATGCCGGTTATTCCAAAGAAGAAATTAAAGTGCTTGGGCAAGATATAAATTATATAAAAACAGGTGACTTCTCTTTATCTAAAGGAAACGATATTGCTTTGTTCCAATTTGGATTTTGGTTGGCAACTGCTTTACCTCTAATTTTTCTTGTAGGCTTGGTTACATGGAAACGTCACGAAGATAAACTTGCTGGAAATTTGCAACTTCTCCGCTATCAACGTGCCGAAAAAGTTGCTCGAACAAGATTTAAAACTGCAAAAGGCTTTATGGATGAAAATAATCAGGCTTCATTCTATGCCGAAATTTCTCAGGCTTTGTTTGGCTACCTCGAAGATAAGTTGCATATTCCTAAGTCTGAAATGTCTCTTGAAAAAGCAGTCGACTCTTTAAAAGCTAAAAATACAAACGATGATTTAATCAATAATCTAAAAAATTGTATTGAAAAATGTGAATATGCAAGATTTGCTCCAAGCAAGGACGGTGCTGAACAGATGAATGAAATGTATAAGAATTTATCTAACGTCGTTATTGAAATTGAAAAATCTTTAACTTCAACGAAAGATGTTTGATATGCGAATAATCAATCCTAAATTCTTTATCATTATTTTATTTGCTGTTTTTTCTTTTGGCATGTTTTCTTCTTCATTTGCCAATCAAGCAGATGAAATGATGAAACAAGCAAATAATTATTATCAGCTTAAACAATATGATAAAGCAATTTCCATTTACCAGCAGATAATTCATGAAGGATATGTTGGTACTGCTTTATATTATAACCTGGGTAACGCTTATTATAGGGAAAATAAAATTGGGCTTGCCATTTTATATTATCAAAAAGCTTTACAACTTTCCCCAGGCGATAATGATGTTCAACATAATCTTGCCATAGCTAATACTAAAACTGTTGATAAAATTGAAACTCTTCCACCTTTCTTCTTATTTCAGTGGTGGGAAAGTCTTTTAGCTTTCTTTTCTGTTAATGGATGGACTTATTTAGCTTACATTTTTTATATCTTATTTCTCTCTGCAATCGGCTTTTACTTTTTTGCAAAGAAACCAAAAATGCAAAGGTATTCTTTCTTTGGCGGGCTTGCTTCTGTTGTTTTATTAATTATTACCATTTCTCTCTTAATAATTAATTTGAATAGACAGCTTAATATCAAAAATGCTATCGTAATTGTCCCCGCTGTTACAGTAAAGTTATCTCCGGATAATTCAAGTAACGATGCCTTTATTATTCACGAAGGACTTAAAGTTAGAGAAGAAGACCATGTGGATAATTGGGTTAAAATTCAACTTCAAGATGGCAAAGAAGGTTGGCTACCGGAAGATAAAATTGCAACTATTTAGATTGTAATTTTATTAAAATTCTTCCCGCTTTATTATCAGAAACCATTTTGAATTGATTTTTCTGCTAAAATTTGAAAAATTCTGATAATTTTCCGACTTTTATGTGCGTTATGACATCAAAGAATTGTCTCGTAATATGTCATTTTGGATTTCTGCACTTCCTTTCCAGGTCCCTACGCACATATTCCAAGTTTCTACGACCCAATTCCAGGTTTCTACATACTCATTCCGGGTTTCTACGCTCTTGTTCCAGTTTTCTACGCACTCATTCCGGGTTTCTACGCTCTTATTCCAGGTTTCTACGCACTCATTCCGGGTCTCTACGCTCTTATTCCGGGTTTCTACGCACTCATTCCAGGTTTCTACGCTCTTATTCCAGGTTTCTATGCTCTTGTTCCGGGTTTCTACGTACTTATTCTAGGTATCTAAGGTCTTATTCCAAATCTTTACGCATTCATTCTGGATTTCTATGCGCTTATTTTAGTTTTATCAAATATAAAATGAGCTATTTCCAATTACATGAAATGAAAGCTTGAGACTTTAGAAAATTTATAAGTTTAAATAGAACAATATTACAAAAGGATTCATAATTCATAGGAAAGAAGCAAAAAGTAAAAATTAATTCGCAATTGATTGGCTTTTATTTTAGGCTTATTTTAGAAGTATGGATTCAAAAAAATATAATAATATAAAATTATTTTTAAGTATTTTCGAAAGCATTACGGGCTTTGTTCTTCTTTTCCTTTTTGTTTTGTTAGGAATAAGCACTTCTTTAGAAAATTATTTAAGTAAAATATTCAGCAGCTCTTATATTCAGTTTATTTTTTATGTTCTTTGTGTTGGTTTTGCTGGGGGGATTATTTTCTTTCCAGTTAGTTATTATAGTGATTTTTATCTTGAGCATAAATATAATCTTTCAAATCAAACTTTTTGGGAATGGATTTGGGAAGATGTTAAGGGGCTAATAGTTTCGTTGATTATAGGCATACCAGTTCTTTTAATCTTTTTTTATTTGTTAAATGTTTTTGGCAATTTGTGGTGGCTTCTATTTGCAATTATTTTGTTTTTTCTTTCGGTTGTGCTTGCACAAATTGTACCTATTTTAATTTTACCTTTGTTTTATAAAATTTCACCTCTCCAAAATGAAGAGCTAAAGAATAGAATACAAAAACTTGCCCAAGGTGCTGGAATTAAGGTTGAGAATGTTTATAAATTTAACATGAGCAAGAATACTAAAAAAGCTAATGCAGCTTTTACAGGGCTCGGTAAATCGAAAAGAATTCTTCTTGGCGATACATTGCTTGATAATTATTCCTTTGACGAAATTGAAACTGTAATTGCTCACGAACTTGGTCACTATAAAAGAAAACATATAGTTAAAAATATTTTTATTGGAACGGTTTCAAGTTTTCTTACCTTATTTATTATTGCCTGGCTTTATAAAGTATCGATTAGTTGGTTTGGTTTTAAGTCTGTTATACAAATTGCGGCTCTTCCATTGTTAGGGTTATGGGGAATGTTAGTTGGGCTTGTTTTAACTCCTATCACTAATATTATTTCCCGTAAATTTGAATATCAAGCTGATGAATACGCAATTATTTCTACAGGTAAGAAGGAAGCTTTTATATCTACTTTAGAAAAATTAACAGAGCAGAATTTAGGTGATAAGGAACCGAATCCGTTTGTAGAATGGTTTTTTTATAGTCATCCCTCAATTAAAAACAGAATAGCAGCAATTAAAAAGGTTGAAGTACCGAAGGAAGAAATAAAAGATTCTTTGAAAGATAAATTAGGTTACGAAGGGAAGTAAGTGACTTCTTATATTAAAGTATTTTTTATTATAATTTATACTACAATATTTTCTGTAATATCGCTTTTTGCAGGCATATTAGATAGAAGCCATAATATATATTTTATGCTATCAAGGCTTTTTGGCAAAGGCGTTTTGGCAATTGCAAGAGTGAAACTAAAAATAAGCGGCTTAGAGAATATAGATAAAAATAAATCTTATATTTTTGTTTCGAACCATAGCAGTCAATTTGATATTCCTTCGCTTCAGGTTGCTATCCCTCAACAAGCCAGTATTGTTTATAAAAAAGAACTTACTAAGATACCTTTATTCGGTTGGCAGATGAGATTTGGACCCTACATAATGATAGACAGGCAAAATGTAGATAGCGCATTAAAAAGCATCGAGATGGCGAAGAAATTAATGTCCGAAAGAGGAAGATCAATTTTACTTTTTGCAGAAGGTTCAAGAAGTAAGACTGGAGAAGTTCAGCCGTTTAAGCGTGGTGCATTTTATCTTGCATCAAGAGTTGGTCACCCGATTGTACCGGTTTCGATAAGCGGTGCAAATAAAATTTTGCCAAAAGGAAAATTTAAAATTAAAAAAGGCGTTATCCATATCCACTTTGCTTCACCAATTGAAACAGGAAATATTTCTACAAGAAAGGAAGAATTAGAGCTTATGGAAAAAGTAAGAAATGTTGTTATTGAAAATATTAAACCTTAGTTTTGATATGAAAGGTAAATAAAAATGTCTGTTACAAGAAAAGAAGTTGAACACATAGCTGAACTTGCAAGATTAAAATTTAATGAAGAAGAATTGGAAAGCTTTACAGAGCAGCTAAACGAGATACTAACTTATGTAGAAAAGCTAAATGAACTCGATACTGAAAATGTAAAACCTCTTTTACATCCTGTGGAAGGACAAAATGTTTTTAGAGAAGATATAGTAAAACCTTCTATCAAAAGAGAGGATGCCTTATTAAATGCTCCGGACGGAAGCGAGGAGTTCTTTAGAGTTCCAAAAGTAATTGGCGGTGACTAAAATTTATTTAAACCTTGAACTTAATTTTTATAATTCTAATTTTTAATTTTTTATTGCAATGATCGTTGGGATAATACCGGCACGTTTTGCATCAACACGCTTGATGGGGAAACCATTAGCAGATATTTGCGGCAAGCCAATGATACAGCTTACCTACGAAAGCGCACTTAAATCCAAACTTCTTAATGAAGTAATAATTGCTGTTGATGATGAAAAAGTTGCTCAAGTTGCAAGGAATTTTGGTGCTAAGGTTGTTGTTACTCCCAAAAATATAATGACTGGTTCAGATAGAATTGCTTATGTGGCAAAGGATCTTAAATCAGCTAAAATAATTGTAAACATTCAGGGAGACGAACCATTTATAAAAGGCGAAATGATAGACCAAGCAATAGAGCCACTAATCTTTGATCGCAGCGTAAATGTATCCACACTCGCCAAAAGAATCGAATCTGTTAATGAATTAAGAGCTCCTTCGGTAGTTAAAGTAGTTTTTGATTACAATAACTTTGCACTTTACTTTTCACGTTCACCAATTCCTTATGTACGCGAAGCAAAAACTAATATAGACCGCATCCAAATGGCAGAAATTTATAAGCACATTGGCTTATATGTTTATAGAAAAGAATATCTATTAAAATTTACAGAGCTTGCTCCTACAGATTTGGAAAAAATTGAAAAGCTTGAACAGCTTCGTATGTTGGAAAATGGTTTTAAGATTAAAGTTGTAACTACCGAATATGAAAATTTATCAATTGACACTCCAGAAGATTTGCAAAAGGCACGCATTTATTACAAACATTATTTACAAGATGATGAAGTTGATTAAATGAAAGAACCGGATAAAATTAAATTAGCAAATTTGCCTACGCCAGTTCAAAATATAAATTTCAAAGGGTATAATTTTTTAATCAAAAGAGATGATCTTACTGGGATTGAACTTTCTGGCAATAAAGTAAGAAAGCTTGAATACCTTTTGTTCCAAGCACGAAAGGAAAAAGCAGATTATGTTTTTACTACAGGCGGTGAGCAATCTAACCATGTTAGAGCTACGGTTATTGCCGCAGCAAGCTTAGGATTAAAATCAAAAGTATTTCTCTGGGGAAAAGATTCTTCTTTACCAGGGGGAAATCTTTTTCTTGATAAATTTTTTGGAGCAAAAATTTCCTTTCTCGATAAAAGAGAGTTTCAAAATGTTAATCAAATAATGTTAGAGGAAAGAAAAAAATATTTAAAGAGAGGGAAAAATGTTTATGCTATTCCTGAAGGTGGTTCAACAACTTTGGGTATTTGGGGATATGTGAATTTCGTAAATGAATTAAAACAACAAATTAACTTCAGTAAATTAAAAGGTATCTGTTGTGCTTCTGGAAGCGGTGGTACCGCTGCCGGATTGTTGGTCGGTTTGGCAATTGCAAAAATGAATTTTAAAATTTATGCGGTAAATGTTCTTTATGAAAAAGATTTTATTAGAAAGAAAATACTAAATCTTGCCAATGGTTGTTTGCTCGATTATAACATTCATTCTGAAATAAATGAAGATAATCTTGTTGTAGTTGACGGTTATTCTAAGGAAGGATATAAAAATATTTCTTCAGAAAAGGTAAAATTGATTAAAGATTTTGCCAAATCAACGGGCATCCTTTTAGACCCTGCCTATACTGGTAAAGCATTTTATGCTTATTATGAAAATTTTCTTCAAAATAATTTCGGAAATAAAATTATATTTCTTCACACTGGTGGAATATATGGAGCTTTTAGTAAAATAAAAGAATATCTTAAATAGTAATTTTTTTTATAGTTTTTGTCTTAATAAATATTTAAAATTATGTTTGAAGTATGGATTGTATATTTTGTGATATTATAAATGGCAACGCTACAGGTGAAATACTTTACGAGGACGAAAGAATAATCTCTTTTCTTGATATTCGACCTGTTAATTATGGTCATACACTCGTTATTCCCAAAGCGCATTATGAAAATTTTCTTCTTGTACCGGAGGAGGAATTAGCAAAGTTAATTAATATTACCCAAAAAATATCTTCTGCAATTATTAAAAGTTTGAAACCAGATGGTTTTAATGTAATTACCAACAATGGGGCTGCCGCTGGGCAGTCTATCTATCATTTTCATTTTCATATTATCCCCCGCTACAAAGAAGATGCGTTTAATTTTAAGCTTAATCTTAAAAGCTATGATCAAGGTAAAATGAAAGAATTTGCTACAAAAATCCGTTCTGCTATTTTATTATAGAGGAATAAATAATGGAAAATAAAATTCGTGTTCTTGTTGCGAAAGCCGGGCTTGATGGACATGACAGAGGTGCTAAAGTAATTGCTGCCGCATTAAGAGATGCTGGTATGGAAGTTATTTATACTGGATTAAGACAGACTCCAGAAATGATTGTCGAAGCCGCTATTCAGGAAGACGTAGATGTTATTGGCGTTAGTATCCTTTCGGGAGCTCACATGACAATCTTTCCCAAAATAAAAAATCTTATGGACGAAAAAGGTCTAACTGATGTTCTACTTACTGGTGGGGGAATTATTCCTGATGATGATTTACAAGAACTTTATAAAATTGGCGTGGGCAGATTGTTTACTCCGGGTTCTTCCACTTCTGATATTGCAGATTATATTAAAGAGTGGCGCAAAAATAATCCAAGAAAAATTGAGAGCAAATAAATCTTTTCCTTAAGTTAAAAATAATCCTTTTTTATTCGTTGAAAAGAATTCTCTAATTGCAGGGGTGCCTATTCTTATCTTAAAAAGCTACAAAATTTAAATCGATATCTTACTATGAAACAATATTTCAAAAAATAAAACTGAAAAATCAAGTTTTATTTAATTTAATTCTATTTCCCATCTGGCATATTAGTTGAACTCTTTGGGTGTTTTATAAAAAAGTTTTTAAATAATGAAGTTATATTTTACAATTTTATGCTTGGTATTTTTTATTGGGGTAAATTTAGCACAAACAACAGTTTGCTTTCCAGATACAACTTTTGCAGGTGATTCTGATACCGTTAAAGTTCCAATTTCGGTTACCAATTTTACTGAAGTTGGTGCTATTAGTTTAGACATAACTTTCGATACAAGTAAAGCAAATTTTGTAGGGATAGATAATAAAATTCCTTACGGTGTATTTGATTATTCGAACGGTAAAGATGGTAATATAATGATTGGCTGGTACGATTTAAGTCCCGATAGCATTACAAATGGAGTAATTTTTAACCTTATTTTTACCAAGATAAAAAGTAGCATTAACCTTCAGTTTCCAACTACAAATTGTGAGATAACTGATACTTCATTGCATGATTTGTCTGTTACTTATAAAAACGGTTATATTAAATTTCAGATTTTCCCAGTGAAAGTTGGTGGGAAAGTTTGGATTGATAAAAACAATAATGGAATTTTAGATTCAGCCGATGTTGGTTTGCCATGGGTTACAGTAGACCTTTGGAGTGGGAAGGGAATGTGGCTAAAATACAAATTGACAGATTCTCTCGGCAATTTTTCTTTTGACAGTTTACAGCCCGGCAGTTATTATGTAGATTATTATCTTATAGATTATAATAAAGCTTATAAATTTACTACTGTCAAGATTGGTGGAAATCCTGCAACCTATTCGCATGCGTTTATATTTTCGGATACGCTTGCTTTTTCTGATACTGTTACATTGTCCTCGGGGCAGTCTTATTTAACTTTAGATGCTGGTGTAATTGATACAAATTTAACACCGCCAGATGTTATAACCGATTTAAACAATAATAAAATTAATATTCCTAAGAATTTTAATCTTTCACAAAATTATCCTAATCCTTTTAACCCATCAACAAAGATTGAGTTTGATATTCCTATAACGCAAAATGTTGAACTAAATGTTTATAATATTCTTGGTCAAAAAGTGGTTACTTTAGTAAACGGAGAAGTTTCGGCAGGAGTTCATTCTGTAACATTTGATGCTTCGCATTTAGCAAGTGGAGTTTATATATATCAATTACGTGGAGGGACAGTTAGTATAACAAAGAAAATGCTTCTAACGAAATAATTTTCTTGTTTACTAAATTGTAAAGCCTTTGCATTTTTTAAGGTGCAAAGGCTTTTTTATTTTAATTTAATTGATATTAAAACGCTCTTTAAGTAATTTTGTAATGTAATTTAAAATAAAATTTAAGGAGTTTCAGAATGGCAATTAAAGTAGGAATAAATGGTTTTGGAAGAATCGGTCGTTTAGTTTTTAACGCACTTGTAGATAAAGGTTTATTAGGTAAAGAAGTAGATGTTATAGCCGTTGTAGATATAAGTACAGAGGCTAAGTATTTTGCGTATCAATTAAAATATGATTCTGTTCACGGTAAATTTAAAGGCGAGCTTGCTACTGAAAAAAGCAATGTAAGTGCCGAGCATGATGATGTATTAATTGTTAATGGGAACAAGATTAAATGTATCCAGGCGACCAAAGAACCTTCACAGCTTCCATGGAAAGAGCTTGGAGTTGATTATGTAATTGAATCAACAGGGTTATTTACAAGCTCAGATAAGGCGAGAGGTCATCTTGATGCTGGTGCAAAAAAAGTTATTATTTCTGCCCCAGGTAAAGGTGATGTTAAAACAATAGTTCTGGGAGTAAATGATAATGAATATGATCCTAAAAAACATGATATTATTTCTAATGCTTCATGTACAACAAACTGTCTTGCTCCGTTAGTTCATGTTATTCTTAAAGAAGGAATAGGAATTGAAACAGGTTTGATGACCACAATTCATTCCTATACAGCAACTCAAAAAACCGTAGATGGCCCTTCTAAAAAAGATTGGAGAGGTGGTAGGGCTGCTGCAATAAATATTATTCCGTCTACAACTGGTGCTGCAAAGGCTGTGGGCGAAGTTTTACCCACGACCAAAGGCAAATTGACTGGAATGTCTTTCAGAGTTCCAACAGCAGATGTTTCGGTGGTCGATTTAACTTTCCGTTCTGTTAGAGATACTTCTATAGCTGAGATTGATTCTTTAATGAAGAAAGCCTCAGAAACATATTTGAAGGGAATTTTAGGCTACTGCGATGAAGAAGTTGTTTCCTCTGATTTTATTCACGATGAACGCTCTTCAATTTATGATTCTTTGGCAACTCTTCAAAATAACTTCAAAGATGAAAAAAGATTCTTCAAGATTATTTCATGGTATGATAACGAGTGGGGTTATTCAAACCGAGTTGTCGATCTTTTGATGAAGATTGCTAAATAAATTAACAAAAAACAAAGACGAAGCTAAATTGCTTCGTCTTTGCTTTTAAACCTAAATGTAAAATTTTGGGTATTTTTGTTTCATAAAGTTAATATTATAAAAATCGAGGATGACAGAAAATGAAAAAACTTTCTATTGATCAACTTGAATTAAAAGGTAAGCGGGTACTGGTGCGCGTTGATTTTAATGTACCTCTTGATGAGAACCTAAATATTACTGACGATACCAGAATTGTTGCGTCTCTTCCAACAATAAAAAAAATTATTTCTGAAGGTGGCAAAGCAATTTTAATGAGTCATCTTGGTAGACCTAAAGGAAAAGTCAACCCCAAATACAGCCTTGCTCCAGCTGCAAAAAGGCTTAGTGAACTTTTGGGCAAAGATGTTAAACTTGCACCGGATTGTATTGGTGAAAAAGTAAAACAAATTGTTAGCTCAATGGCAAATGGTGATGTTGTTCTTCTCGAAAATTTAAGATTTCATGAAGAGGAAGAAAAGAATGATTCTGCTTTTGCAAAACAACTTGCTGAGCTTGGCGATGTATATGTTAATGATGCTTTTGGAAGCGCTCACCGCGCCCATGCTTCTACCGAAGGAGTAACAAAATTTATCTCTAAAAATGCCGCTGGTTATTTAATGCAAAAAGAACTTGAATATCTTGGTGGAGCCATTTCAAATCCAAAACGACCTTATTGTGCAATCCTCGGTGGAGCCAAAATTTCCGGTAAGATTGATGTTATTATGAATCTTCTTGACAAAGTTGATACTATGATTATTGGTGGTGGTATGGCTTACACTTTTTATAAAGCACAAGGCAAGGAAATTGGAAAATCATTGTTAGAAGCCGAAAAAATAGACCTTGCTAAAGAAGTGCTTGAGAAAGTGAGTAAATCTAAAGTTAAATTTTTAATGCCTGTTGATGTTGTAGTTGCAGATGAATTTAAAAATGATTCTCCTTCAGCGGTTGTAAGCATCGATAATATCCCTGCTGATAAAATGGGATTGGATATTGGACCAGAAACAATTAAATTATTTAATGCTGAGTTGTTAAAGTCTAAAACCATTGTATGGAATGGTCCTATGGGTGTCTTCGAGATGGATAACTTTGCCAAAGGAACTTTTGCAATTGCTAATACTTTGGTTGAAGCGACTCAGAATGGTGCTATAACGGTTATTGGAGGCGGAGATTCTGCGGCGGCAATTAGCAAAGCTGGATTAGAAGACAAAGTCTCACACGTTTCTACCGGTGGTGGAGCTTCACTGGAATTCCTTGAAGGCAAAGTTCTGCCCGGTGTTGCTGCGCTAACAGATGTGTAAATTCTATTTTTGTATTTTAAAATAGTGTTTTTTAATTGGGGCTGTATTCTGTTTATAATTTATCTAATTTTGTTACAGAACAAAATATTAGTTACATTTTTACTTAAAAACAGCCCTTTTGATTTTATATTTTTATTCAAGGAATAATCTGTGAGTGATAATTATTATAGACCCGGTGGTTTTGGTGGCTTTAGCTTTCTTCCCCCTGTAATTAAAAACGTGATTATTATAAATGTAATCGTATTTCTCATCCAAATGCTTGGGCAGCAAGTTACCATGGATAATGGGTTTACTCTTGCTGATATTATTACAAAATATTTTGCTCTTATTCCAATTGGTTTTCCTTATGCCAAATTTTACCCATGGCAGTTGATAACTTACCAGTTCATGCACGGAGGATTTGCTCATATCTTCTTTAATATGTTTACGCTCTGGATGTTTGGTGTGGAAATTGAAAATATCTTTGGGTCACAAAAATTTCTTATTTTTTATTTACTCTGCGGCATTGTAGCGGGAATTTTTCAGTTAGTTTTACCTCCATTATTTAATGAACCTTTAGCAGCTACTATTGGGGCTTCCGGCGCTATCTTCGGAGTACTCATTGCCTTTGGGATGTTATTTCCGAATCGTTACATATTTTTGTGGTTTTTTATTCCCATAAAAGCCAAATATTTGATTTCACTTTTTGTATTAATCGAATTTTTTTCTATCCCTCAAGGTGGAAACATTGCTCATCTAGCTCATCTTGGCGGGGCGCTTGCTGGATTTGTGTATATTATGCTTGATTCCAAATTGTTGGGTTTGCGCAATAATCCTTTCTCAAAACCTTCTTCATATAAAACTAATCTTTTTGGTAACCTAAAAAGCTCTACTGGATTTTTTAATAAACATAAAAAATCTGATGTTGAAGAAGCCAGTTATTATGAAGTCAAAGATAATAATATTCATGAAGAAGTTGACCAACAAGAAATTGATGAGATACTAGAAAAAATAAGCAGAACAGGTTATCAAAATTTGACCTCTAGAGAAAAAAGAATACTTTTTGAAGCAAGTAAAAAGATGAAATAAGCTTTCTATGTTTAGAATTGTTTCAAATAATTTGCCGGTACATTCACCATTTTTCTCTTTTCCGAAAATAGATTTCAAATATTTGAGTTTTATATTTAAGGTGTTTACTTTTCTTTTTATGATATGCATTATTAGTTTTATTAATGGATGCTCTAATGACAATATTATTAGCGAAGATAAGTTTGTAAAAATATATTCTGATTTGATAATAGCTCAAGATACTATATCCAGTAGAGCGAAAAATAATCAAGAACTTAGAAAAGAAATTTTGAACCGTTACAACGTTACCGATGATCAGTATAAAGCAACGGTAGACTTTTATAACAAAAATCCCAATCATTGGGAAGAGTTTTTCACAAAAGTTACGGCTTATATAAACGAACTTAAGAAAAATTCGATTTAAATTTTGCAAGCGCTATCCTCAACAACGGAAATTCAATATCTTCATTAAGAGAACTTTTTAACTCTTTTAAGCTTAATGTTCCTTTTTGTAGGATATCATAAATTTTCCTTAAAGAATTTTTATTAAATAAATGTTCTATTTCTATGTTAGGGTAGTATTCTATTATTGTCTCAATTTGCATGGAAATTACTGCCTCGGAAAGTTTTCGCAAGGATGAAATATCTTTAAGAGAATATCCCGCTTTCAAAAGATTAAAAGTTTCTTTAATATTTTGAGGCAAATCTCTTTTTTGCTTTTCCATCTCATAAGATTTATTTTTTTCTTTTTCATACTCTAAAATTACTTCGAGTAATTCATTCCCAAGTTTATTAAACATCCTATTGTTAAAACCTTTAATTGAAAGCATTGCATTCTTTGTCTTCGGTTTTTTAAAAGATAATTCACGAAGAACTTCATCTGGACATATCAAATAGCCGGTTTGCATAAAGCGTTTTGAGGCTCTGGTTCTTACTTCTTTCAAGCGATTATAAATTTCAATATTCGATTCATAATTGTCTTGTTCAATTTTTTGTTTATTGATTATGTTATTCTTAGTAAGGTAATCAATACCAGAGCTACTCAACTTTAAACTTTTATTTTTGGAATTATCTTTTTCTATAAGATTATCAATAATTAGTTTTTCTAAGGCAATTTTCAGTTCTTCTTTTGTGTAATTTTTGCATGAAGCATATGTATCAAGCCATGAAAATTTATCAGTATTTTTTGAACCTTTTATAATTGAAATTAAAAAATTTTCAGAAGCAGGCTCTGTTAGATAATAAATCGTCCGCAAAATTACTTCTTTTAAATAATCGGATACTTCCAAAGGGAGTTTTTCTAACTCTACACAATTATCGCATCTGTTGCATAAATAGCCGTTAGTATCCTCTCCGAAATAATTTAAAATGTACTTAAACCTACATTGATCTGAATAAACATAACTTACCATCTGCTCAATTTTTTTCTGCTGATTAATAAAATTCTTGTTTATTTTAAGATAATCTAAATTTAGCCTTGTTGAACTAATACGCGGTGCAGTTAATAGTACATTATCTTTTGAAGTAAGATTTGTAAAAATTATTATTCCAAGATTGTCCAAAGTTGTTAAAGTTTCTTCAACTTCGGTTTCCGAAAACCCCAAGGCTTTGGCTACTTTATTTATAGAAATAATAGTTTTTTTTAAAAAAACTTCACCACCAAACTCACGCAGAAGATAAAGAAGAATTTCTTTTATTAAATTGTTGGAAACGCCAGTTATAAAATCTTTAAGTTTATTTTTACCGGTCATAATTTGGACAGTAACTTTACTTTCAAATTCCGATAGTAGTCTCAAATATCCACCAGTTTCAAGAATATTTATTGTTGCATAAAGTAGCCCACGGTTTACTTCTCGTTTACAATAAGAGTTTATATAATCTCTATTAAGGGGAATCTCTTTTGGCGAAATATTCCCCTCGGCAATTCTTCCATAATCACAAATCGCATCATATATGTTTTGTATTAGTTGTTTATCAGGATGTGAATTAGTTAAAAAGAAATTCTGAATATTTATATCGGAATCATCATGAAGCAGAAACGCATAAGAAATATTTCCGTCTCTTCCTGCTCGTCCAATTTCTTGATAATAATTTTCTATTGAACCAGGAGTGTTATAATGGATGACGAGCCTTATGTCTTTTTTGTCAATACCCATTCCAAATGCATTTGTTGCTGCTATAACAGAAATTTTATCATTCAAAAAGTCGTCTTGAATTTTTTTCCGTTCCTCAGGAGCCATACCAGCATGGTAAAAAGCACAATTAATTTTATGAAGATTTAAAAACTCTGCAACCTCTTCTGTTTTTTTTCTCGAAGCTGTATAAATTATTGCAGGTGTTTTATAGCGTGAAATAAGTTCAATGCATTTTTCATTTTTTCTTTTTGTAATAATGACATTCAGATAAAGATTATCGCGCTCAAAGCCCTTAACAACAAGATGAGGATTTCTGAAGCCAAGCTGTTCTACAATATCTTTAACAACTTCAGGAGTTGCTGTTGCAGTAAATGCTGAAATTTTTTTGAGCCCAATGTAATTAACAAAATCCTTAATTTTTCTGTAACTTGGGCGAAAATTATGTCCCCATTCGCTAATACAGTGGGCTTCATCGATAAAAATATAAGATGGACTAAGAGATTTTATTTTTTCGGCGAATATAATATTTTCTAATCTTTCTGGTGCTACATAAAGAAGCTTATATTTTCCATAAGATATGTTTTGAATTACAGTATCAGCTTCAGTAAAATTCATAGTACTGTTAATAAACGCTGCAATCTCTCCATTGCGGTTTAAAGCATCCACCTGATCTTTCATTAAGGAAATTAATGGAGAGACTACTATTGAAAAATTTTTTGTAATAAGGGCTGGTATTTGATAACAAATAGATTTTCCTGCTCCGGTTGGAAGCACAGCTACTACATTTTTTCCGTTTATTATCTCTTCTATTATTTCAACTTGGTTCGGTCTAAAGGATTTATAGCCGAAATATTTGAACAAAGCTTCTTGTGGAGTCATCAAAATATAATATCATTCTCAAATATTGTTTTTAGTACAAAGATACTAAAAAATTAGAATGAGTTTAAAAACTTGCGATTCGATTTAACCTTTATTGCTTTTTGAAAAGGTGCAAACTTAATGTTTCTAAGTTTCACCTTTATTTGGTAAAAACAAAATTAAGAGCATAATTCGCATTTGCAATATTCATATATTTCATCATAGCCGTAATCAATGGTTAATTCTTCTCCAGCTTTTATATCCCGATAAGAAACAAGCCAAAGATTGTTGTCTTCTCCATCAATAACATCGCAGTTGAAATCACACTTGTGATTAAGAAATTTAATTTTTTTTTCATTTATAGTATCAATATACGAATCACCATTCCAGAAGATATACACATTACCTTTCTCTTCACGTTTTATGCATTCCTCTTCTGAAATAACTTCTCCTCTTATAGTCATAATTAGACTTCCTTCTGGAATGTCAATCGACGTGAATATTCCTAAGCCGTGAATGTCAGATGGTTTTACAACAACGTATTTTTCATAACTATTTTGCTGCATGGTCAGAAACTTTATTATCTTGAGAGTTAGAAATTTTCTTAAGTAAAGTGTTTAGTGTAGAATTACCAACTATAGGATAGCTATATTTCATATCATCTGGATATTCATCAGGGTGATAATCAAAGTCATCAATTACGTTATTTGCAATATCATAATATATAACTCTAAAAATTCCATATTTTCCCGTTTCTAGATTTATGCCATAAAGAGTTTTTGATCTATAAATTTTTTCTTTTATTTCTTGAAAAGAAAGCGGAGGTTGGTGCATCTGAAGAATCCAAACTTCAATCTTATTCTTGTTTGAAGGATCAGAAGTCGGATATTGATACCAAATCCTTTGGCTTTGTGTTATTATCAGTGGTATCCACTTTGTTTCAGTTTGTGCTGGTGTATTTGAAATGAAGTACACAGATATAAAAAATAGAAATACAACAAATGATTTCATCAACTAATGCCTTAATTTTGTTATTCGAAATTACTTAAATTATTTGAATTTTAAAATAACGTTATATATGTTATAATGGTAAATAAAAAAGTAACCTTTTTGTTTTAAAATTTATTTTTTCCATGTTGTGAGAGTAATTTAGAATTTTGTTGCTTTTAATAAATTAAGTTATTATTCTTTTTTTGCCTTAATTAAGAAAACAAAATGGAAAGTATGGAATTATTATATCAATTAGCTTCTATAGTTGAATCTTCAGAAGATGCAATTATTAGTAAGAAGCTCGACGGTATCGTTTTGAGCTGGAATAAATCTGCAGAGAGAGTTTATGGATATTCTGCTAAGGAGATGATTGGAAAATCAATCGATAAAATATATCCGAGTGATAAAAAGAATGAACTTGCCGAAATTCTTAACAAAATTGCCAATGATGAGCGAATTGAAAATTATGAAACTGTAAGAATTCGAAAAGACGGCGAGCTTATTAATGTCTCAGTAACTATGTCTCCTGTAAAAAATGAATCAGGAATTATTACTGGTGTTTCCGCAATTGAAAGAGATATAACTCAAAAAAAATTTATAGAAAGAGAAAGAATTTTAAGAGAAAAACTCCTTACCGAAGCACAAAAGATCGCTCATTTAGGTTATTGGGAATTAGATTTGGCTACCGGTGTGATGCAATGGTCTGAAGAACTTTATAATATATTTGGTCAAAAAAATGAATCCTTTAACTTAAATATCGACAGCTACTATCACAGCATACATCATGATGATAAAGATGAAATTAAAAATATTATTGAGAAAGCAATCTTGGAAAAGAATTCTTTTGAAATGAATTATCGGATTGTGCTTCCCAAAGGAAATATAAAAATAATTTATAGTAAAGGCGAAGTTATATTGGATAAAACTGGAACTCCAGTTAAATTAAGAGCAATTGCACAAGATATAACCAATATAAGACAATCTGAAAGAAGACTCGCAGTGCAATTCGAGATTACAAAAATTATTGCCGAAGCAAGTAAACTTGCTGATTCAATTCCTCAAATCATCCAAACAATTTGTGAAGGTTTAGACTGGCAAATAGGTGAGCTTTGGTTGATTGACAAAGAAACCAATTTATTGGAAATTGAAGGAAGCTGGTCTGTTAAATTTTTTGATGCTGCAGAATTTATTGAAGTAAGTAAAAAATGTAAATTCGGAAAAGGGGTTAGCCTGCAAGGCAGAGTGTGGGAAAATGGAACTCCAATTTGGACAAGTAATATGATTGAAGATCAATTTTTCCCACGCACAGCACTTGCAAGTAAGTTAGGTCTTCATTCAGCTCTTGCTTTCCCTATTCTAAATAATGAAAAAATAATTGGCGTCTTAGCTTTTTATAAAATGGATACATCCGAGCCAGATTCAGAGCTGTTTAAAATGCTTGAAGCTCTTAGCAGACAAATTGGAGATTTTATTGAAAAGAAAAAAAGTGAACCTTTACTAAAAGAAAGTGAAAATCTTTATCAAACTCTCGTTGAAACCTCTCCAGATGCTATTACATACACAGACCTTAGCGGCAAAATCTTGTTTTGCAACCAGCAAGCGGCTGAGTTGTTTGGTTTTAGATTTACAGAAGATTTTATCGAACAAAATTTTTATGCTTTTATTGCGAAAGAAGACCAACAACATGCCGTTGAAAACGAACATGATATTATTGTCAATAAAAAAACAAAAGATGTTGAATATTCCTTGATTAAAAAAGACGGCACTAAATTTCCTGCCGAAATTAATACTTCAATTGTTTTTAATGCAGATGGAAAACCTAAAGCATTTATTGAAGTTATTAGAGATATTACTAAAAGAAGACAAGCTGAATTAGAAATAAAAGCTAGAATAAAACAACAATCAATAATCGCAGAAATAGATAGATATGCTTTAGATGGGAAAGACATTCAGCTATTGATGAATGAAGTGACAGAAATCGTTGCCCATACACTTGATTCTGAGCTTTGTTATATTGCAGAATTAAATGGACAAAATGAAAAATTTTTTATTCGTGCTGGCTTTGGTTGGGAAAATGGTATTGTTGGAAAAACATACTTGAACGCAGGGGCTGATACTCATGCTGGTTTTACTTTACTAACGCAACACCCTGTAATTTTTGAAAATTTGAAAAATGAACAAAGATTTATGGAAAACAAACTTTTAATTGATCATCTTGTCTTTTCCGGTGCTTGTGTTTTAATTAAAGGCAGAAAAACAAATTATGGAGTCATTGGCGTTTACTCAAAAAAGAAAAAAATATTTCTGGATGCTGATATTCTTTTTATCCAATCAATTGCTAATACTTTAGCTGCTGCTATTGAAAGAAAAAAAGTTGAGGAAGAGCTTGAGGAATTTTTAACTCGTTTACGAAAAACTGGGAATGAATTTGATTCTTAGGAAGAATATTCTACTAACAATTATTTTTTGCTTATAAGACTAATTTCTAAAAAATGTTTTATTATTCCTGATGTAAAAGAAGATTTTGTTAAAAAAGTATAGGTTAACTTTTTTATTTTTGTGTTATATTTTTTTAACATTAATTCAACTTCAACAATCCTTATTTACAGATTAAAAAATCTGATTATGCCATTAATAATAAAAAAAATATATTTTTTAATTATCCATTCTCAAAATTGCAAATCTTCAGCTTCAAATTCTTAATTTTTAATTAAAATACAGAAAATAATTAATATGGTACATATATTGTAACATTTAACAATAAACAATTAAAATATTTCTAAGGAACAAAGCATGATTTGGTTAAGGCTAAAAGAGTTCGTTTCCACTTATGATATGGTTTTGTTTTTTGTTTTAATAACCTTTGGATGGGTAATTCTGTACACTTTCTTTATTCTTGTCTCAATGCTGTTTTTTTCTTTTTAGTTAGGAATAAGAAAAAGACTCTTTCCAAAATTTATATTTGCCCAAATGATTCAGAGATTTTGTCATAAAAAATCAGAAAATTAAAGCATTAAAAGTTATTTAAAATAAAAAGCCCAATGATCGGGCGACCATCGGGACTTAGTTCTTCTTACTCAAAAGGCAGGGGAGAACCTTTTGAAAGAACCGCTGTAAAAATAATGCTGTAATTTTTTTTATGCAAGTAAAATCTTGTTTGAAGAATTAGCTATGTGATATAGACTACATAGCAGAAGAATTTATTAAAAATATTTTTATGATTGTGAAATAATTGTTTCATATTAATAAACTTAATTTTAAGTGCAATATTTCGGGCAAAAAATGATTTTAGACGAAAACAGTCCAAAACCTCACATCGATTACCCATGCAAGTGGGAGTATAAAATAATTGGAAATAATATTGATAAAATTTTGAATGCAGTTGAGAATGCTTCCATGGGACTTACCTATGACGTCACGCCTTCCAACATTAGCAAAAATGATCGATATTTCAGTTTGAATTTTACGATAGAAGTTGCAAACCAAGTTGTAAGAGATTTAGTCTATGAAAAACTAAATAAAGATCCAAATATTATCTTAGTTCTTTAATTTTTTAATTTAAAAATCTTTAAATTTCTGTGAAAAATTATTACAGTGAATTATATGATGTAGCCATAATTGGAGGTGGACCTGCAGGTGCTTCAGCTGCATTTTATTTAGTAAAAGAAAATAAAAAAGTTATTCTTTTGGAAAAAGAAACTCTTCCACGCTATAAAACATGTGGTGGGGGGGTAGTTTTTCGTGTAAATTCAATTTTGCCACACGGTTTCAAAAAAGTAGCAGAAAACGATTGCTATGTAGCAGAAGTAGTTGACCATCGTGCTGGGGTAAATTTTTCTATTAAAAGAAATTTTCCGATTGTTTCTATGGTTATGAGAGATAATTTTGATATTTATTTAATTGATGAGTCCAGGGAGCTTGGTGCTAATGTTTTGGAAAATTTTGAAGTAAAAAATGCAATAATGCGTTCAAATTTTGTTGAGGTAATTGGAAAAGGAGAGAAAAAAGTTTTTTCAAAATATGTTATTTCTGCTGATGGAGCTATGGGAGCTATTTCTAAAAAAATTAATTTGGCTAATAAAATTATTAAAATTCCTGCTTTAGAAAGCGAGGTGCATGTTGATGAATATACTTTTAGCCGTTATAAGAATAATGTTAGATTCGACTTTGATATTTTACCAAACGGTTATGGATGGGTTTTTCCAAAGCAGAAACATTTATCCATTGGTGTTGTTAGAATGAAAAAAGGTAATATTGACTTAAAAGAGATGCTAAAATATTATTTTGATTTTTTGGGGTTGGAAAAAGTCAATAAGATAGAACAACATGGATATGTTATTCCTTTTAACAAAAGTTTTAGTCGAATTACTAATGAACGAATTTTACTTGTTGGTGATGCTGCAGCATTAGCAGATCCCTTAACTGGTGAAGGAATAAGTAGTGCCATTTTAAGTGGTAAATTTGCTGCCGAAGCAATTATAGAAGGCGGAGAAAATAACTTTAAAGTAGAAAAATTGTATAATAATAAAGTAAAGAACAGCATTTTAAAAGAACATCGCTACGCTAAGATTATAGCAGTAATTGCTTATTCTTTCCCTCAATTAAGGGCACTTTTATTTAAAAAGATTGGATATCCGTTATCTGAACTGATGACAGATATAATTGCTGGAGAAAAAAAATATAGTACAATAATGAAAAATCCTTTAAATTATTTTAAACTAATAAAATCTTTATTTTTTCACATTACTTAAAAATAATTCGAATAGTCAGAGATTATTTTTCTTAATAAATTAACCCTAATGTTATTAAAGCAGTACAAGCATATTTTATGGGATTGGAACGGAACTTTATTTGATGATGTTTATTTATGTATAGATATCATCAATAAAATTTTATTTAAAAGAAATATTGAAACTCTATCAGTTGAAAAATATAAACAAATTTTTACATTCCCTGTAAAAGATTATTATGCCTTGGCAGGGTTTGATTTTTCAAAATATCCTTTTGAATTAGTAGGTAAGGAATGGGTGGATGAATATGAAAGGAGAAAACTTGAATGTGGTCTACATAATAAAGCAGTTGAGGTACTAAATTTGTTCGCTCAATTGTCTATTAATCAATCAATTTTATCAGCATATTCTCAGAAAAAGTTGATTCAGATCATAAAATATTTTAATCTTACTACTTTCTTTTCTAACATATCAGGGCTAGACCACATTTATGCAACAAGTAAAGTGGAAATTGGGAAGCAATTATTGAAGAAAATTAATTATGAGAAAAATGAAGTCCTCCTTATAGGAGATACTATTCATGATTATGATGTTGCCAAACAATTGGGAATTGATTGTTTATTAATCTCAAACGGACATCAAGCCAAAAGTAGACTATTAAGTTGTAATGTGCCCATGCTTGAAAACCTTATGGAGCTGCATTTAAATTTACTTAATGTTTAATATTTTTTGTTTTGAAAAAAATTATACTAATCAAAGATAAAATTAAGTAAAAAAGAATTTCGTACCATTTTTTCTAATTATTCGCACACACTAAATGTTGATTTTTAAAACAATGTATTGTGAAGTGAATCCATCGTTATATTTGTAAAGACCGGCGTTAGAAATATGCCTTAGAAGATAATTTATTCCGATAGAAAAGTTTTTTGTAACTACAACTGGAAGCCCAATTGAGATCATATCGCTAAAAATAAAATGTCCTCCAAGATTTCTTGTAGCAACTACAGTGTTGTTAATATAATTTAATCCAATGCCTGCCTCAAAAAACAATTCACGGTTCAGAACATTTACATTATATTTAAGTAATGTAGCTGGGCCAATTACATCAGTTAAGTTATTATTAACTGATATAGATTCATTGAAAAAATCCTCTTCAAAGTTAAGGTCTCCAATATTTCCTTTGAGTTTCGGAATGTTAAAAAATAATATGAATTGTTTACTCATTATTTTATTAAAACTAAACCCGCTTCCTACAGAAATATCTAATTTTCTAATTTCGGAATTTCCCTGAGCTATTATATTTACAAAGAGTGTTAATGATAAAAAAAATATCAAAAATATAATTTTAAAATTTTTTCGTATAAAAAATTTCATCTTATCTTTTTCAATAAAATTATTTTTTATTATTCGAAAAACAATAAATATGCCGGTTTCTTTTCTTTGCTAAAACAAAGAAAAACATAGAATTACATAATATTTTTATTTGACCTTAAATTATTGGGAAATTAGACTCCACTCTTTTTAAGAAAAATATTTTTTACATAGTAGGCAATGAACCTAATATTGCTGGCAAATAAAAAACCGAAGCAATCTTTTTATTGTAGAAGACTGCTCCGGTTGGAAATTATTTTCTTAGGTCTAACGGAACGTTTTAATAAAACGACGAAATAAAATTTATATTAGCAAGACTAATCGTAAAATCCAGGTTCTTCGATTTTATGCTCAACTCCATTAGAATCAAGATGAGTAATTAGAGGTTCATTCATTAATTTTCTTAATGTGTTTTTCAATTTCATCATTTGGATAAAAAGATCATGTTCGGGAACAATATCTGGTGAATGCATAGGACTCTTAAAAAACAACGACATCCATTCTTGTATTCCTTTCATGTTACTTCGCTTTGCTAAGTCTGCAAATAAAATTAAATCTAAAACAATCGGAGCCGCCAAAATTGAATCCCTGCATAGGAAATTAATTTTTAATTGCATAGGATATCCTAACCATCCAAAAATATCTATGTTGTCCCAGCCTTCTTTATTATCGCCGCGAGGAGGATAATAATTAATTCTTACTTTGTGATAATAATTTTTATATAAGTCTGGGTATAAATCTGGTTGGAGAATAGAATCGATTACTGAAAGCTTACTTTCTTCTTTTGTTTTGAATGAACCAGGATCGTCTAAAACTTCTCCATCTCTATTTCCAAGGATATTAGTAGAGAACCAGCCACTCAAACCAAGTAACCTTGTTTTTAACATTGGCGCAATTACTGTTTTGACCAAAGTTTGACCAGTTTTGAAATCCTTTCCGGCAATCGGCACATTCATTTCAGTAGCAAAATCAACAAGCGCAGGTACATCAACGCTTAAACTTGGTGAGCCATTTATAAATGGTATTCCTTCACTTATTGCGGCATAAGCATAAAGCATACTTGGAGCAATATCTGGATGATTATTTTTCATACCTTCGATAAATGCTTCTTTTGTTTTATGAACTTCTGTAACTGGAATAAAAGTTTCGGTGCTTGCTGCCCAAATAACTACGACTCGCTTCAGTGAATACTTCTTTTTAAATGATTGAATATCATTTTTTAATTGTGTCATTAAATCGTATTTTGTTTTTCCTTCTTTTGTATAAGTTCCTGACAAACGTTTGACATAAAATTGATCGAATACTCCTTGCATAGGCTTTAGTGATTTTAATTCTTCAGCAGCGTTATTCAAATCATTTTCATTTAACACTTTTGCATATTTTGCTGCTTCGAGACAATTTTCATCTCTTATATCCCATCCTCCAAATACTAAATCTTCAATTGCTGCAAGTGGGACGAAGTCTTTTATTAATGGGAAATTATTATCGGACCTTTTACCAATTCTAATAGTTCCCATTTGAGATAATGAGCCAATTGGCTTTGCTAAACCTTTTTTAATCGCAGAAACCCCCGCTAAAAAAGTTGTCGAAATTGCACCATTTAATCCAATGATTAATACACCAAGTTTTCCATCTGGTTTCTGAATTATATTTGTTTCCATTTTTTTTCCTCTTTCTAAATAATTTTTTTAAGATTTTATTTTATTTAATACCTTTGGAAGTTCTTTTATTGTGTTTATTATTAAATCAGCACTTTTTGTTTCTGATGGATTATCCCATCCATTATTTCTTAACCAAATCGTTTTGCAACCGAGTGACTTTGCCGGTTCAATATCATTTTTATAAGAATCACCTACTACCAAAACATCATTTGAACTTAAATTTAAACTGTCAAGTGCACATCTAAAGATTTGTGGGTCGGGTTTTCTTATTTCAACTTTTGCAGAATCAATAATTATAGAAAAATAATTTTTTAATGAGAGTTCTTCTAAAACATTTTCAAGATTGCCATAATAATTTGAAATGAGTCCTAATGAATACTCTGGCAATAGTAAATTTAAAATTTCTTTTGAAGTTTTAACATTTCTAATTACGGATGAATAGCAATATTCAATTATTTTATCAGTTATGGAATAAAAATCATCATCAAATGAAATTTTATTTTTAAGAAATTCTAATTGATTTACAATTTGTGCCCTAAAAGTAATTTGCAAGTCAAAATCAGGTTTAATAATTCGGCTAATTTTTTTTTCTGAATAAACGAAAGCCTTTTTAAAATCATCTTTTGAAACGCTTATATTATTATATTCATAAGCTTCAAAAAATTTTTCACTCCAATGAATCCCATCGGTATCAAGAGTACCGCCAAAATCAAACAAAATTGTTTTTTTCATAACCTATTTTATTTATAACTTCTTTTCTGATTTTCTTTCCGCTTAGAGCAATTAAGAGCAATCCTATCAAAATCCAGAACAACTCTCTTATTCTATTAACCAATCCAATATAAATACCAAGCACTGGATTTATGTTAATAGTTTTCAACACAAGAGCAAGCCCACCTTCGCGAGAACCTAACTCCAACGGCATAAAGAAGAAAATATTTATGACAAATGTAGAGACTGCGCTAATATAAAGTGCTTCGAAAAAAGAAATATCGACTCCAATTGCTTTAAGTATAAAAAGATTTTCAAGAGATCCAACAATACGCGCGATAGTTTCCCACGAAAGCGCAAGGTAAAAATCATTTCTACGATTCAAATAAAGCTCTGTAATTTGGTCATCAATTTTTTGTATTGAATCTGTTTTTGTTAACAGTGGAGTGGCAAGTTTTTTTAAAACTGGGATTTTCAAAATTAAATTTAGCAGAGATTTTGCTATACCTTTTTTGTGGCGCGTAATAAAAAAATATACCATTGCCGAAAAAAGAATTAACGCAATGATAAAAGAAATTTTTGTTGCGGCACTTAACGTAAGCAGAAAAAAAGCAAGTAAAATTATAAGAATCCAAAAAACAAACGAAGAAAGAATATGAATCATTGAGTAAAGCAAAGTGACAGAAACAGCTCTGCTTGTACCGATAATATTTTTTAGTTCCGCAATTCTATAAGGTTCACCACCAACTGCAATTGATGGAGTAATGTAATTGAGTGCAAATCCGCTCAAAGTTATGGAAATAATTTTGCTAAAAGGAACGTTATGTTCGCCTTTTCCAATTATCAATTGCCAGGCAAATGAATTAAATAGGTAAACAATAGCCCAAACGCCAATTACCGGAACAAAATACCATCCGGTTTTATAAAAATTAGTTAGAATATTATCTATTCCAAAATCAAGTACTAAATAAGTAAATATTCCAATTCCTACCGTGAACAATATTATTTTGGATTTCTTACTCATCGTTTAATTCAATCGATTTTTTTTCGCGCGAAGATTCATAACATTTATCGAGCAGATAAATTGTATTATACGCATCAAATAATCCATCTTTAAAAAAACTTTTCTTTTGAATAGCGTCTAAGAAATTAGAAAATAAATTTATGTAGAGCTTTGTATAGTGAGATTTATCTGAAGCATCTGGAACAGAAATCTTCTGTTCAATGCCATTAAAATTTTTTATTAAATAATTATTCCCATCGTAAAAGATGCTCCCTTTCGGAGAAATTAATTTTGCCTCATTACGTCTGGCATGATAAGCCCAGCTAAGGTTAATTTGAATTATCCCTTTGTCATATTCCAATATAACCTCAGACGTATCTTCAATATCAAGTTTGCTATGGGAAAGATTATGGTTAACAGAAGTAACTTTTTTAGGCTTTCCTAAAATCCAATTGGAGAGATATAGATAATGAAATCCAGTGTCTGATAAAATTCCCCCGCCGCTAATTTCTTTATTTAATCTCCATGGTGAAATTTTTGTATTCAATCCAGGGTCAGCGCCGGTTCTAAATACATTGAATTGCAGAAAGATTTTTGTATCATCTGGTAATTCGTCAACAAAAGATTTAAACTCACTCCACAAAGGAGAAAATTTATACTGGTGACAAGGTACGAACAAAATATTAGAATCATTTATCCGTGAATAAATTTCTTTTGCCTCTTGGAAAGAAAGCGTAAAAGGTTTTTCGCAAATTATGTGTAATTTTTTTTCTAAAGCCCAATTAATAATTTCTTTATGATATTTAGGCGGAGTAGTGATATCAATAAAATCAACCTTCTCGGTTTCAAACATTTTATCTAATGATTCATAAAAATTTATATACCCAAAGTCTTTCTTACCTTCTTCTTTGATTTCTTTATCGACTTCTACTGCCGCGGTAACATTAATTTTGTTTTTTAATTCATCCGATTGGAATGCAATGAGATGATTAGTCCTTGCAATCTTTCCAAAGCCGATTATTGCTCCGTTAAGCATTTTCAATTTCCTGTTTATTTTTTACAAAGTTGAATAAGTAGCTATGGATTTTTTCTTCTTTAATGACGAAGTAAATTAACACTGAGTTAAGTATAATTATTTCAAAAAGGAAATAGAATAAAATATTGCCCCAAAATAATGTAATGAACAAAACAATCATTCTTGTATTAGTGGTCAAGATATTCTGATATTTAATCATTGGCTTGTTGAATTTTCTATATTCTTCAATTAACCAAGAAGGTATTAAACCACTGAAATTTCTCTCTGTAAATTCATAAAGATTTCTGACGCTTTTTGCTAGTAGCTGTTGCTGTCTGGTATAGTTTATATAAACACGCAGCAGAAATTTTTTAAAAGGTGATTTTGTCCAAGATAATTTATAAAAAGTTTCTTTTACTTCGCTAAGATCATCTACATCTTTATTTTCGCTTTTAATAAAATATAAATAAAATATCCGGTAATAGTCAGCCATTGCGCTTTGAAACGAATGGCTTACAGCAGAAAAGGATACAATAATTAGAATTAGTGAAGAGCCACCGCTGGCTAAATATCTTGCAGTAAGATTTATATAAATACTAATAAACCAAAGATTGCCTGCAAATCCGTCAAAAATTCTTCCAAAGCGAGAGTAAGTGTTTGTCAATCTGGCAAGCTGACCGTCAGCGCCATCCATCGCCTCTGCAGTAATAAGCAACAGAACTCCGATTAAATTTACTGTTTTATCTTGATAGAAAAATAAATGTCCTGCAATAACGCCAAAAAATACGCTTATGAACGTAACTGCGTTTGGCGTTAGCCCAGCTGCTTTTGACGCTATTGCCATACCATAACCAATTTTTCTGTAGAAAATTCGGTCAAGAAATTCTTCAGTATCTTGAGATTTATATGTTGATTCAATTTTTGATTTGTTCAGCAACATAAGTGAAAGCTTCCTCCATAATTTGCATACCTTCTTCGGCTATTTCTTTAGTAACAATTAAAGGCGGATATACGCGTATATCCGCATTATATCCCATTAGAATTAATCCTCTTTTTAAACATTCTTGAAAAACCATTTCGGTATATTTTTTATCAAGTTTTTGTTTTGAATCTTTTCCTTTCACAAGTTCAATTCCGATCATCAAGCCTTTACCTCTTACATCGCCGATAATTGGAATTCTATTTTTCATTTCGTTGAACTTTTCAAGCATAAAAGTGCCTACATTTGCAGAGTTTTCAACCAAGCCTTCTTCAACAATAGTTTTAACAGTTGCATAAGCAGCCGTCGAAGCAAATGGATTTCCTCCATAACTTGAAGAACTTCCGCTCGGATTTCCAAATGGCTTTGCAAAAATTATTTCTTTACGCGACATTACACCAGTAATAGGGAAACCGCCTCCAAATCCTTTACCTATCGTTATAATATCTGGTACAATATTTTCGTGCTGAGAGCCAAACATTTTTCCTGTTCTACCGAAACCGGTTATCATTTCATCGCAGATTAATAATGCACCAATTTCATCGGCAAGGTTTCTAAGTTCTTTTAAGAAGCCTGGTGCCGGAACAACATTACCGGCAGTTCCTTGAATCGGCTCGACAACAATTGCAGCAATATTATTTGTAGTTTCATAACGAATTTTTTTTCTGATGTGGTCTACACATTCCCAATTACATCCGGGGAATGTTTTGTTAAACTCGCAATATCTGCAATCTGCATATGGTGAATTATAAATTCCAGCTGGCAACGGACCAAGTCCAAATTTAAAATTGTCTCCAAGTAAACCAAGCACTCCAACAGTTTTTCCGTGGAATCCATTCCAGAAGCCGATAAATTCGGTTTTTTTGGTATAAGATTTTGCCATTCTCAAAGCGGCTTCAACTGCTTCTGCACCGCCGCTATAAAACTGACTCCATTTTAAATCGCCTATTGCTATTTCAGAAAGAAGCTTAGTAAGTTTTACTCTGTTTTCTGAAGTAAAGCTTCCGACATGAATTTTATCAAGTTGTTCTTTCATCATTTTGTTGTAAACCGGATGATTGTATCCGAGGCTAGCAACTCCAACACCGACAAAAAAGTCAATGTACCTGTTGCCATCAACATCATAGACAAAACTTCCTTCGCCTTTTTGTATCGCAATTTTAGAACGTGTGGATATTGTCTGAATTCCCGGAGCAATATAATTTTGTTCTTCATTAAAAAGGGCTAATGATTTAGGCCCGGGTATTTCGGTTTTTATTTTAGCAAACTTTTTGGTTGTGGTTTCCATATTATTTTTTACCTTTTCTGTTAAAATTATTTTATAATTTATTTGACAAACTGAAATTAAGACTTTTTGTTTTTTGGAAAATAAGTTTTGCAATTTGTTGGCTTGCCTCATCTCTAACGGGGGCAAAACTAGGCCAATCGTTAATATCGATTATTGAGATTGACCCATCTTCCGAAATTACAGCATCTCCGCCGTAAATCTCTAATCCCAAAGCTATTGCCGAGTTTTGAGCTATTTGAATAAGCCTTTCTTGATCAAAAGGTGTATGGTTTACTCCGTTTAAATAATACCAATGAAATAAAGGTGCGTCAACAATTGCATAAAACTTAATTACATCTCCGTATAAATGTTCTTGAAGGACAACTTCTTTGATCCCTCTTTTTTCAAATTCACGAAATAAATTGTTTCTTTCTTCTTCAGAATAAACTAAAGTAACATCTTCTCTGTGAACAGCGTGGACATCTCCGCGCTTTATCCATATCTTGGGTGAGTTAAAATCATTAAACTTTATTTTATCTTTTTCATCTATTGGAACAACAAAACTCTTAGGGAAGGGAATATTATGTTCTGGTAAAATTTTAACCATATTAATTCTGTAACTATTAATTGAGCCTTTGGGAGAGTTTATAATTATTTTACCAAGCTTTTCTAATTTTAGTAACTTTTCGGTTCCTTCAACACCCTGTGCCATTGAAAAAATTAATGGTTCCTTTATCTCAATGGTTCCAAGATCTTGTTCTTCATAAATTTTAACAGTTACTCCCAACTCTGTAAGATGCTCGACTGTTTGCATAAAAATAAGAGCATCATTTCCAACATGATTAGGTGAGTATAATTGTTCTCTTCTAATTCCAGCAATTTGTACCATTTTGATTTCCCTTTTTAGAAAATAGAAAGATTAATATAACGTCCCGGATTATTTTTTATATCAGTTACCAATTTATTAAGTTCATCTAAGAGCAAAATCAGTTTTTTATAACCGTCTTTGTTATTTATCATTCCGCCGACAAAAGTTGAATCGCTTCTTAAAGACTCAGCTGTTTTATTTAAGTTATAAGAAAGTTTGTTAATATTAGCATAAAGGGAATCATTTTTAATAAACTTTCCTAATGTGCCTTTACCAGATTTTACAGTGTCCATAATATTTTTTAAATCAGAACTTATGGATGTTAAATGCTTATAAAGATCATCATTGTTAACCAATTTTCCCAGAGTACTATTTTTGTTATTTATGCTTTCCGTAAAATTATTTAGATTGTTTAGTAAGGAATTCAATTTTGAAGAAGTCTCAGAGCCAAATACAAAGTTTGCAGCGTTACCTTTTCCGGATTTAATTGTGTCTGTAATAATTCTTAGATTGTAAGTAATTTTATTTATATTATCTACTAACGGTTCAATTTTATCAGAAAGATTATCGAACGAAAAAGATTCTTTAACTGGTAGATATTCACCTTCAGTTAGTGCTTTTTCAGTTGGATTGCCGAGTGAAATTTCTATAAGTTTATCGCCAAGCAAACCGCTTGTCTCAATTCTGGCGTGAGAATTAACAGTTATCTGCGAAGAAAATTTTTTAAGTAATTCAAGTCTAATTTTAACAAGGTTTTCGTTATTAACCGTTGTAAAAGATATTTTATCAATTTGCCCGACTTTTAATCCTCCTAATAAAACTTTTCCTCCTTCAATCAGACCATCAGTACTTTTAACTAATAAGTTTAAATGATAAGTTGGAGTAAAATAGTAGCCTTCGGTTCCAACCATGATAATGAAGAAGAAAAAGATTATTAAGCCAGCAAAAACTGTATATCCAACTTTAAGTTTATATTTTTTGGTATCCTTATTCGTCATTTATTTAGCCTCTTTCGATAAATTAGCAATCTGGTGATGATTATCTTTTACAAATCTTTTGAAGAATTCGTGGACAAAAGGATTTTTTGATTTTAATAAATTATCCAGACTTCCTGTTTCAGCAATAGAGCCTTCATTTATGACAATGAAATTGTCTCCGACTTCAATTGCATCATCTAATATATGGGTAACAACAACGGAAGTAGTTCCATTTTTTTTCAGCTTTTCGATTAGGTCAAGTACAGATGAAGTATTTATAGGGTCAAGCCCTGTAGTTGGTTCATCAAAAAGGATGACCTTTGGATTAAAGGCAAGGGCACGAGCAATAGCAACTCTTTTTTTCATACCACCACTAAGTTCTTCTGGAAATAAATTTTCTGTTCCGGAAAGATTTACAAAAGAAAGAAGTTCTTGGATTCTTAGATTAATTTCATCATCTGTCAATTTTTTCTTATTCGGTAAAAAATAAAGTATATTACCAGCAACAGTAAGAGAGTCAAAAAGAGCATTGCTTTGAAAGACCATTCCAACATTTTTTCTTAGTTGAGAAATTTCCTCTTTTGACATTTTGCATACGTCTTTCCCTTCGTAAAGAACTTGACCGCTATCCGGAATCCATAAGCCAAGAATAATTTTTAAGATTGAACTTTTTCCAGCCCCGCTTGGTCCCAAAATTATTGTGTTGGCTCCTTTTTCGATATTTAGCGAAACATCATTTAAGATAATATTATCGTTTAATGTAATTGATATATTTTTTAATTCAATCATAAAAAATTATAACAGCTCCCACACAACTTTTGTAAAAATAAAATCGATAACTAAAATTAATGCGGAGGAATAAACCACTGCGTTTATCGTATTTTTGCCTAAACCGTTTGTTCCTCCTTTTGTTGTTAAACCAAAATAACAACTTATTGTAGCTATAAAGAAGCCAAAGAAAATTGGTTTAATAAATCCTACAAAAAGGTCTTTCATTTTTAGTGAACTAATTGCGGTAGCCCAAAAAACATTTATGTCGCTGTTAAAAGTTTGATTTGATACTAACATCCCACCAACTATTCCCACGAGGTCAGCAACTAAAATTAACGGTAAAAACATAATCAAGGCTGCAACTGTGCGGGGAACAACTAATTTTTCAATTGGATTTGCGCCGAATGCTTTTAATGCGTCAATTTGTTCACTTAACTGCATGGCGCCTAATTCAGAAGTATTTTTAGCACCAGTTCTTGCCGCTAGTAGTAAACCAGCTATGATAGGTCCAATTTCCCTAACCATGCCAAGAGAAACAGTTTTGGCAATCCAGGCTGTTGCTCCAAAAGTTTCTAATTGATGCCCGGTTTCAATTGCAAGTATAACTCCAGTAAACAACCCGCCAAGAAAAATTAGAAAAAATGATTTTGTACCAATTAAATACATTTCCTGAACAGTTTCATTCCAATTGTCTTTTACAGAGCCAATATGCACGAAGAAATCTTTTATTAAGATTGAAAACTCTTGCAATTCGTAAATCATTTTTTGAAAGCGAGTCAATTTATTTTTTCTCCTGAAATTGAGAATAATAATCAGCTAAAAATTTTTGAGCAGTTTCAATATCATGTACATGGTCAACATCAATGATTTTTGAGAAAGGGAAAGCCTTTAATTTATATTTATTGTTTAATAATAAGCGTAAAAAATTTCTCAATCTAACGATGTTGGAATTCAAAGCTTGATGCATTTCATTAAAAATTTTAGGTGAGAAATAATAAATTCCTCCTGTTGCCCAATTGAATCCATTTTTAGAATCGCTGAATTCTGTAATATTATTTTCAATATCTAAATCAACGCAAAGTGGTTTCTCATCGTCAATAAATTGTGTTACAGCAAGTATGCCATCTGCTTCTTTATTAGAAGATGAATAACTAATAAAATCTGAAAATTCATCTTCTAAGAAAACTGAATCCGTGGTTGCCAAGCAAAATGGCTCAGTAGTTAAATAAGGAGCTAAAGCAAACAAACTATGCATAGAGCTTTCAGTATCTTTTACAATAAGTTTTATTGGCAGTCCAAAATTGTAAGAAACAAGAAATTGTTTCAGTTCTGGTTCATGGGAATTAATAATGCAAAAAATTTTTTGTAAACCATTCTCACGTGCTATTCTTATTATTCGTTCAATTAAGTATTCTCCGTTCAATTTTATTAAGTGTTTTGAGGTTTTTAACCCTTCAGCTTTAAGTCGAGAGCTCTCACCAGCGCCAATAATTGCTAAGTCCATAAAAAGTCCATTTATAATTTCATTTGTATTATCTGAAAATTTTTACTACTGTGATTTTAATTTTATTGATTAATATTTAATTTTTTTATTATGGATTTCTTTAAGTTTTCTCCGTCCTTTATCAGTTAATATACCATTAAGCAATAGAAAATGTGTATACTTGAAAGCGTTTGTTAAAGAATAATTATTGTTCATAATGAAATCAGGATTTACAACGGCTTGAATAGCACTTTGAAAAATGGTCATAATAATTAAAGGTGGTATATCGATGATATATTTTTCTTTAATTCCTTGTGTAAAAATTTTTGAAATATTTTTATAATATACCTGAGATCTAAATTCTTCTATTTTCTGCCAAAGTGCTGGGTAATGAATACGAACTTCTGAGATCATTCTATCAGAAAAGTTTTCACCAATTTTTTTTAAGAGTCCAATTATGAGAACAATCTTTTCTACTGCTGAAATATTTTTTTTAACAATTAATTCCATTTCATTTGTCATGTTAGTAGTAAATCGTATTATAAGAGATTCCAAAAGCTCGTCTTTTGAACGAAAATTTTTATAAATAGTTTTCTTACTCATTTTAATTGTTGAAGCAATATAATTGATAGATGCTTTGTGAAAACCATCTTTAAAAACGTTAGCTTCAATCAAATCAAGAATTTTTTCTTTATCTTTTTTCATAAGATCTTTAAAAATTGCATCGTCAAACTTAATTATTAGTAAACCAATAATCAACAAAATTGTTTCCTAATTTTCCTCAAAAATAGTATCTGATTAGTTTGATTTTGATATTAGTCAAAAAGAAGGTGTCTTAATCACGTAAATTATTTTCGATAATTTCTCTCTGCTAAAAAATAAACTAAGATGGTCTTACAAAAAAAATTAAGAAAATTGATAAAATATTTTAATAATGCATATCATCATTCACCGAAGAGTGTTTAAATCTTGGTTAATGTTGCTTTATTCTTTCTTAGGTTTTTCAACTCAAATCGTAATAATAGTTTTAACTTGTAGACTAAGTGCTTTTGGGAAAATTAATTTGTGAGAATATATATTACCCGCCAATAAAATTATCAAGCAATTAAAACTTTTTTCATAGTTGCAAATTGACCTACAAACATCTTTGTTAGGTTTAATCGGAATTGCTATCTTATAATTGAGCTAAAGAAAGAGTAATTATTAGTTCAAAGCCTTAAATAAATATGACAATTTTATTATGATAATCAGAGAATTTTTCAAATCATAAATTTGGATAACATAATCCGTAATAATAGTCTATAAGCTTTTCCTTTCTTTTTATTTAATGCCTCTCCCGAAAGAGAGGCTTGTATTAATTAGTTTTGAATCTTAAATCAATTCTTTTTCGGTACTTTTGGAATTAACATTAACATTTACATTTTTCGGTACAGTATGTAAAAATTCGCCATACTGCATCGGCTCTTCAAGGCGGCAAGACCAAACCAATTGATCTTTTCCGTTTTTATCTTTCCAAACAGTAATATCTGGGCAACCATCGCACATGCTTTGGTCTCCATTAGCCATAAAATCAACCGGCTGAATAATCATAATTGATTGCATGTAAACTTTTTTGAAAATTCTAAAAGGATTAGTGGCTAAATAACCAAGATATTTTGAAAATGCTTTTCTTACGCTTTTGTTGAAAGCCCACAAATTTAACATTGTTGCTCTACCCATACTTAGTGTTTTTGGGGAAGCATAAGATAGATACCTGTCATTTCTATAATGATAAAATTCCATTACCATTTCAATGAATTTATTATTAAGATAACCGAAGACTTTATCTTTTGTTCCAATGCGTTCTGTTAATAGCCATTTAAAATCGTCGGCTTTGTGAGTGCCGTTTAAAAAGGCTGCAGGAGTAAACTCTGGCGTTTTCTTTCTTATTTCGGCAACAATTTGCGGAGCCATTAAATTAGTTACCTCTTCTTTATCAGAATGGTAATGAATATCGTCGAACACAATTTTCTTATCGCCAGCGTAAAAATCATACGGTAGATCTGGAGTGATATAACGGAATAAAATGAAAACCATTGTATGAACGATATCAATATGTTTTTGTGCCCAAGCAGCAAGTTCAGGAACATATTGTAAGGTATCTCCGTAAACAGTTGAATTAAACGAGCAAGCAATGTTTCCTTCAGCGGCGAGCATTTCTGCGTAGTAAAGCCTAAGCTCGTTTAGTTCAAGTTCGTTTTTACCTTCCCACTTAGGTCCACGTCCGCGTCCTTGTTTACTGTCAATGTGAAAAGTAAAACCAAATACGCCGGCTTTTTTAAGGTCGTGTAATAATTCTTTAGTTAGTGCAATACCGTTTGAGTTAATAATTGGTTTTAGTCCCCGGGATTTTATTTCGGCAACTAATTCAACTATGTTAGGATAAAGAAGCGGCTCACCACCGGCAATAGAAATGCAATCAGTTTTTCTTAAAGACTGAAAAACGTCGAGCTCATGCTTAACTTGTTCCATGGGTTTGTGAGAATCTTTAATGTTTTTGCGATAGCATCCGTAACAATTAAGATTGCAGCGAGCAGTAGGTTCAAGCCAAGAAATTCCGTTATCGGGCAATGTCCAAGGAAGGCGATAAAGTTTTGCTGGGTCAACAATTTTAGTTTCCATTATTTCTCCGTGTTATTTTTATTCTCGATTTACATTAATAATTTACAAAAAAATTAAATTCCAATAAATAAAGACTTTTTTGCTTCGGTAATTAATTTTTGGGTAACGCTTCCAACAAAAATTTCTTTTACAATGTTTTGTGAATGGGAACCTAAGACAAATAAATCGGCAAATTCAAAATAGGAAGATTGTAATACTTTTATAATGTCGAGCTGTGTATAATCTGTAGCAACATTTTGAGCGCCGTAGGATAAGAGATAATCTTTAACTCTTTTAAGGTTATCTTCAGCCCATATCATATCTTTTGATGAAGTAACAATAATAATATTTTGGTTTTCAAAATTTGCGACGTGAACAAATCTTTGAAGCGCTCTTGATGCTGCCAAACTTGCATCGTATGCAAAAATAATGTTATGAATATGCCTAAAATAATTTGGAACTGCTAAAACCGGAGTTACCGAGCATTCAAGAATTTTTTGAAGGAATGAAGTTCCAAAATTTTTTTTAATTAAACCGAAATCTGATCTTAATCCTGTAATTATTAGGTCATAATAATTAGTAAGGTCAGCGATTTTAGCACTAGGCATTCCAATCTCATTTTCTAAAGAAAATTTTATGTTTTGTTTTTCACATTTATCTTTAAAAGTATGGATTAAATATTCTACCGTTGGTTTGGCATGAGTAATTGCTTCATCGTGTATTTCTTCAAACCAGTTTATAGTATTATCGGGATTAAGTTTTCCTAAAGATGAATTAACTTTTTCGATATCCATAAAAATACCGCCTGTAATTTCGGCATTCTGACGCTTTGCAATAAAACATGCATAATCTAGTGCAGCAGTTGTATAAGGCGAATTTTCTAAAGGCAGAAATATTTTTCTCAACATATTATTTTTCTATTTATTAGTTTCGAGTGTTGTTACTTGTTGAGGCGTATATCCAAGAGCATTGAAATCCATAACGCCATTTTTAGAATGACATGAGTTGCATGATAACGCGTCCTTTTTCACACCATGATTAACGGAAATATATGAAACTCCTGGTACTTCCATAGCCATCCATTCTCCGCTCCATTTTAATCCCATGGCTTCGTATGGTTTCATTCCAGCGTTTATTGCCTTTTTTACGTCTCCTGTTTCGCTGTAAACCTCTCTATTCGGAGAAAGAAGCAACGGGAACTCTGCCATCTTAGGATCGTTTTTTAAAAATGCCATACCTGGAGCCTGCCACATCTTTAGTTTTTTATCGAAAAGCATCACCTGAGTTAGTGCTCTAACGGGGAATATTTTTGCCCCCGGTGTATTTATGTTTGAAGTTGCAAATGCCATCCAACTTTGTGCATCTTTTTGATCTTTAATATTTGGCACTCTCCAGATATAAGACAAATGCTCCATTTTAATAGTATCCGTTGGTACATAAAGTTTAGGATTGCTTGGAATTTTGTCAAACTTTGAGAGTTCGCTATATTTTCCATAAATATTATCTTTAACCGGCTTTCCCCAATTTTCGTAAACAATGCCGCTTGCTTCTGGTATATGACAAGTTTGACATGCAATCTTGTCGATATGATTATTCAGCACATCTGCATTATTCCCATGATGGGGGTTATTACCATGGCAGTTTGAACAAGTAACGGGAACGTCGGGTAAATCGTTTGCTACCATATCGGATTCATACATTCCTTTAGCTATTTTATGATGTTCAGTTGTATGGCATGTTATGCAATCAAGTCCAGCTTTAGCATGCACATCATTTTCGGAAGTATAAGGCATACCTCTCTTGTAGTCTTCAGAAAAAGCATGTTCGTGACATCTAAGGCAAGCTTCGTTACTTGGAGTCTTTGTTATACTAAGCGCTGCTTTAAGCGAAGTATCTTCTCCCCAGTGTACGCCGGTCGAGTCTTTTACCAAAGTTGCTCTTTTACTCCAATCATAATTTTCTGAGTGGCAGACAAGGCAATCTACAGTATTTTTTTCTGAATCTGTTGCAATCTTACCAGGGGTTGGTGGTACAGTTAAAGAGCCAATATGGCAAACCCCGCAGCCCGCAGATTGAACACTATACTTTCCATTGTTAGATGCTGTCCAATTTGCTAAGGTAGTAGAACCGGCTAGTGCACATTCTCTGTTTACCATTCCCCACCATGAGCCATCGGGTAACCCCTGAACATTTCTAATAGGTGAAGCAAGATACCAATGTACAGTATTAGTAATTTCATCCACAGCGTCTTGATGACAAGCTGCACATGTTTGTACTCCTTGATATCCATCTTCTTTAATTGCATCATTGCCCGGATGTACCCACTTTTTTAGCAAACCAGAATTTTGTTGAGCATTTATATATCCGCTCATCAAAAATAAAATTCCTAAAATAAAATTTGAAGTTTTCAATTTTTGTTTCCCTTCTAATAAAAATCATAAAATCAAAATACAATTTACGGAATCTCCAAAAGGAGTTGGTTCAAATTTATCTGCTTCCGGGTCATTGATCCATGTTTGCCCATCAACCACGTACCTAAATCTATATTCTCTGCCTGTCTCTAATTCAATAATAGCTGAATATAAACCGGTTTTATTATCTTTGGTTAAAATGTTTGAATTTGCATCCCAATTGTTAAAATCGCCGACTACACTAGCAACTTCAAAATTTTGTTCAAAAAAAACTGGTAGAGTAAAGGTTACTTTGCAGCTCTTTTTGTCTTCACTATATGTCTTTTTTATTGCCATAATATACCTCCAAATGATTAAATTGATGTTTAAGTTATTTACCTCGAATTAAAAATCCGTTTCAATAAAGTCGTAAACAATAAAAACATATTTCGGATTTTTATTTTTTATTTTTCTAACCTTTTTAATTATCAGTCATCTGTAAAATAAAACTTTTTAGAATATCTTTACTTGTGATTATTCCAATAAGCTTTCCGTTTTCAATAACAGGGAGTTGTTTAATTTTAAAATCTTTCATAATTGCAGCTGCTTCTATAGCTGATGATTTTTCGTTTATTACTTCGGGAAATTTGGTCATGCAGGTTTCTGCCGGCAAGTTTTTTAGTTTATTTAATCTTTTTAAAATAGAAACGCTTTCGGAAAGATATTCTCTATGTTCGCGGATTTCATTATAATCTGGAAATAAAAAGCGAAATAAATCTGATAAAGTAATTATCCCGACAATATCATTGCTGTAATTAGTTACAATAACACAACTGTAATTTTCAGTTAATAACTTTTCAGTAATATCCTTTAATGGAGTATTCAAATTGACTGTAAAAACATTTTCCTTCATTAATTCTTTTGTTTTCATTTTTCAGCTCAGTAAAACATTTCAAAATACACTCACGTTAATATATTTTTTTGGATTTTGCTTTATGTCTGAAACAAGCGAATCAATAGATGCTATTGAATGATTAAGATTGTGATACAAGGAATCGTTTTTAACTATTCCACCAAGACTTCCTTTCCCATCATTGATATTTGAAAGCAACATATTAATTTGTTCAACAGCAGAAGAAGATTTATCTAAAAATTTAGAAAGGTTCTTTGAGTTATTATTCAGAGAGAGTAGTAAGGAATCTATGTTATTTTTGTTATTATTTGTAATCTCATCAACGTTTGTTAAAATGTTTTTCAGATTTCCGTCCACTTGATTTTTTAACTGTAATATTGTACTGTTCAAATTATTAAGTGTAAGTTCAACTCTATCTTTAACTTCTTTACCTGTTAAAGCATCTAAATTAGAAAGCACTTTGTCAATTTTAGGGCTTAGGTCTTTAATAGTTGCAATAGCTTGATTTACTCCATAAGCAGCAGTTCCTTTAACAGTATCGCCAGGCAAAAAATATTGGTTTGAACTGCCTGGGCTAATGTTGATAGCTTTACCACTAATTAAGCTAAAGTCGCTAATTTCGAATTTAGAATCGCGCGGAATTTTATCAAGTTCATCAATTTTTAATTTTAATAAAACACCTTTATTGGTAATAATATCTTCAAGGACGTTACCAATTTTTACTCCTCTAAAATAAATTTCGTCTCCTTTTTGAATTCCGTCGGCATTTTCGACAATAAGATTAAGTTGCATTCCTTTAGAGAAGAAATTAGCTTTGCCAAGCCAAAGAACGCTGAAGATTAAAATAAAGAGTGCAATGGAAATGGAAAGCCCTATTACGAATTCATTTTGCTTAGTGTTCATTGTAAATTACCTTACCGCTAATAAAATTGTTAAATATTTCATTGTCTTGATTCATTATTTCATTTGCATTACATGTCAATATTATTTTTCCTTCAAACAGCATGGCGATACGGTCTGATATTTTTTGAGCACCCATAATATCATGTGTTATAATGATGGAAGTAATACCTAAATCATCATTTAATTTTTTGATTAAGCTGTTAATTACGTTTGCCAACACAGGATCAAGTCCGGTAGTTGGTTCGTCGTATAATAAATATTTTGGTCTGGTAGCAATAGCTCTGGCAATAGCAGCTCTTTTTAGCATGCCACCGCTAAGCTCGTCGGGAAAGACATTTTCAACACTGTCAAGTTCAACCATGCGTAAGCTTTCAGTAATTCGCCGTTTTCTTTCTTTTTCTTCTAAACGTCTTTCAATTTGTAAAGCAAGATCTATGTTTCCTCCAATGGTAAGCGAATCCCACAATGCACCGTTTTGGAATACATAACTAAATTTTGGACGAATTTTTTTATTAAAATCTTTTTCAGAAAAGTTAGTAACATCAACGCCATCAATTATAATTTGCCCTGAATCTGGTTCAATTAAATTAATAATAGATTTAATAAGGACTGACTTACCTACGCCGCTTTTTCCGATTACAGATAAAACTTCTCCGTCATTAACATTTAAATCGATGCCTTTCAAAACATCGAGTTTGCCGAATGATTTATATAGTTGATGAATCTCTATCATATATAAAACATAATTAGTGAAACCACATAATCTAAAACAAATACCATAATTGAAGCCCAAACGACTGCCTGAGTTGTAGCTTTACCAACGCCTTTTGCACCGCGCTGAGAGTTTAATCCAAAGAATGAACCGGAAATGACAATAACAATAGCAAAGATGAAAGCTTTAATCAAGCTAATTATTACATCATTAAAATTGTAAGAAAAACGAAGTCCTTTTACAAAAGAAGCCCACGGAAGGCTTATAGTCATGTGGCAAGAATAATAACCAAAAAAAATAGAAGTGAAATTAGAAAAAATTAATAATGCAGGTACAGCAAAAAGAGCGGCAATTAAACGAGGTAAAATTAAAAATTCAATTGGATCAATTGCAAAGCTTCTTAAAGCATCGATTTGCTCTGTAACTTTCATTGTACCTAACTCTGATGCAATTCCAGCCGAAATTCTTCCGGACAAAACAAGTCCAAGCGTAATTGGACCCAGGTCTATTAATATTGTTCTTAAAATTAAACCTCCAGCCATCCAATGAGGAGTAAAGCCAGTCATTTGAAAACCAACTTCAACTCCAATTGCCAAACCAATAAAAACAGAAGTAACAATAACAAGGACCAAAGACCTTCTTCCGATATAAATAAATTGTTCGACGATTTGGGGGACATATTTGGGTGCTTTCTTTATTGATGCAAAGGCTCTAAACATCATTAACGTCAATATTCCAATATTGGTAAATATAAAAATTGAATAAGAGCCTATATTTGAAATAATTTTTTTCATTTTTATGTATGGCTAAAAACAATTTTAAGAGCTTTTAGAATTTGGAAAATTCTTTTCAAATCCGGTCTTCCATAATGATTTTTATTAAATAATTCGTGAAAGATTCTATTGGGCTGCCTATAAAAATTGACATAAGCTTTCATTAACATTTTTTCTAAAGTTTCTGGTTCAACATTTTCGGTCTTAAATACGGAGTGCATAGCATCATACTTATCCCAATCTTTTGTAAATATTTTATTTTCTACATCGTACCATAAATCGGTACCGGGATAAGGAGTTAAAATAGAAAATTGGGCTATGCCAGGATTAATATATTTTGCAAAATCAATTGTTCTTTTAATATCATCTTCAGTTTCAGAAGGTTCGCCGAGAAGAAATGCGCCCCAAGTTTCAATATCATTTTGTCTTAAAAGTTCAACGGCTTTAATTGAATAATCTAAAGAAATTTTGCCACCTTTTTTGTAGGCTTTTAGAATTCTTTCGTTGGGGCTTTCAATGCCAAGAAACATTTGTCGAACGCCAGCTTTACCCATTATTTCGGCTGTTTCTGGTCTCTTTACAAGATGGTCAGAACGTCCCATAACCCAACGAACGACAGGCAAATTTCTTTTTATTAATGTTTCAAATAATTCAATAAGTCTTTCATCGTTAAAATTAATAATGTCGTCAACGATTAAAATTCTTTCAGCATCGTATTTGGTAATAATTTCTTCAATTTCTTTAACTGTATTTTCAATTGAACGTGCACGAAAACGTTTTCCGGCTAATAAATGGACATCGCAAAAATTGCATCCGTAAGGGCATCCCCGTGTAGTAATCAAAGGATATTCAATAACTCCTGTATTGACTGACTTGCTATCTTTGCTGTATCGCCAGTTAGCTTCTCTTATTGGGAAGGGAACATTATCAAGATTTTGAATAAAAGGGCGTTGGGGGTTATGAACAATTCTACCAGTTTCTTTGTCGATATATGATATGCCTAAAACATTACGAGGGTTAAAATTTTTACCGGATGTAATTCCAGCCAACAATTCAACAGCCGTAACTTCGCCTTCAGCACGAACGGCATAATCAACATATCCGCTTTTCAAAGTTTCTTCGGGGCTGCTAGTTGGATGAGGGCCTCCCATGATAACAATTTTGCCTTCTTCTTTAGCTGCTTTAGCTACACGCAGCCCCGCTTTAAACTGAACGGTATTGCAAGAAATTCCAACCACGTCGGCACCAGTAAAATCTGGAACCGAATCTGAATTTTCCAGCAGTTCTATTTGAACATTATGACCAGCATGTTTTAAAGCTGCACCTATATAAGATACGCCGAGGGGCTGTATTTTTACGCCGGAGAATTCAAAGATAGCGCCACGGTATGGAGAAACTAACAACACATTCATTGTAAAACCTGCTATATTATTTTGTAAAAATTATTTTTTATAAAATTCTAAATTTGAAGTCCGTATCCAATTGTTACATACAAAGCACCAGTATTATTAGAACCGTTTATTTTATCAACTTGAATTGGAATTAAACCATACACACCGCGAATATCAAGATCAAACTGCCCAGCAGAAGTATTTAAGTTAACGCCCACCCCACCAGCAATACCGACATTTATAGTTTTTAAGCTGGATGTAATGGAAGTATTACTATTAAAATCAAAAGGAGGAAGAGGATAGCCGCCGATAGATAAAGGCATATTACCGGATGGATCTAGATAAATATTGCTATTTCCATTAGTCTTTGTTTGAGCATTTAATAAAATACCAAGGTAAGGACCTGCATCGACGTATTCTGAAAATCCGGTTTCATTTCCTGAGAATGTATACTTAAGAAGGATAGGGATTTCTAAATAATTTATAATGTTTTCATTGTTAAAATTTGCATATAAAGTTGTATTTGTTGGAACTGGTAAAGGAACATCGTCAATAGCCTGCATACCGTTTCTCTTTCCTCCTTGTCCGGAGAATAATACTTCGGCTTGTAGAGACAGTGCTGAATTAAGTTCATAATTTACAAACGCGCCAAAGTTAGGTGCTAATCTTGAAGAATAGCCTTCACTTTGAGGAGTTCCTCCGCCTTTTAACTCGGGTATGCTTATTCCACCTTTTACTCCAACAGTAACAGGCTGCGAATATAAGTTAATTTGTACAAGGCTAACAAGAATCAGCGCTAAGACAACGAAAGTAGTACCAAGTTTTTGAGTTTTCATAACTGTTCCTTTTTTATTTATTATTTATTTGAAATACACACAATGTTATTTTAATATTCAATTACTTTTTTCATTGCAACTTTAGAATTAAACCTTAAGAAAATTACGAGAGCATATAAGCTTGTGTAAAATGGCATTGCAGTCCATATTCCCATTAAACCAAATTTAAAAACAATGCCAAGTAAATAGGCTAAGGGTACAAACACAAACCAATTTATTGTAACGTCTGTTAACATAACAAAAAGAGATTCTCCCGCAGCGAGTAAACCATTTGCAAGCACAAATCCAATTCCGAAAAAGACTTGAGCAAAGCCAGCAATTCGTAAAATAGGAACTGCAATATGAACGATGTTAATATCTGTAGTTAAAACGGAAACAATTAAATTTGGGAAGAGTATAAAGATAATTCCAAGAATAAAAGTATAGGTTGTAGAAATTTTACTTGTTTCAAACCCCCATCTTTTTGCTGCTTTAATATTATTATCACCCAATTGATTTCCGACTAAAGTTTGAGCGGCTACACCAAATCCCATTGATGGCATAAATGATAGAAATAAAGCCGAAAGTACAACTTGGCTAGCGGCTTGTTGTGCTGTTCCCATTAAACCGATGATAGAGATGAACAGTAAAAGGCCCGTTAAAGTAAAAATGCTTTGAAATGAAATTGGAAGAGAAAGTTTTGTAATTACTTTAATGATACTAAAAAAAGATTGCTTGTTTGGCAGATTAATATGAAATTTTTTATAAAGTGCATATTTTGTTCGATAACTTTCCATTAAACTAACAACCACATACACCAAAGTTTCAAGTGCCGTTGCAATAGCCGAACCTAAACCGGCGCCGGCTAGACCCATTCCCTTAAAACCGAAAGCACCAAAGACAAGTGTATAATCCAGAAATATGTTTGCTAAATTAGCAAGTACACCGGCAATCATAAATATTTTTGTTTTACCAATTCCGAAATAAAATCCGCGGTAAGAAACAGAAGCCAGAAAAAAGGGTAATCCCATAAATCTAAAAAATAAATAGCTGCCTGCATAACTTCCAACAGTTTTATCTGCAGCAAACAGGTTAGCAATATTAGATGAAAAGAAAACAACTAACATTGAAATTATTACACCAATTGTTACTGCCATAAGAATTGAAGAATTTAAAACTTTTCCACACTCCTCATAATTTTTACTTCCGTAGTTTCTTGAAACTAAAATTTGAGTACCATTAGACAGACTAGAAAAAAAACTTATTACTGCCCAGGTTGCATAAAAAGCAATACCAAGGGCGGCAAGAGCAAATTTAGCGTCTGGCAATCTTCCAATTATTGCTGTGTCAACTAATGAAAGAATAGTTTGAACGGATAGACCTGCAATTACCGGCAGAGCTAATTGTAAAATTACCTTTTTATTTTCACCTATTTTGAATAATCTCATATCGTTATTTTTAGTTAAATTGCAATATTAGTTTAAATCGTACTAAAGAAACACTACTCATATTATTTTGTGATTTCTGCAGTGCCTTTCTTTTCAACATTGTGAATAACTTTTGAATTTCGTCTCATTTCTTTATTGAACTGGCTAAATAAAATAATTGGCGCAAAAATCGAATCAAATAATTTAGATTTTCCTTCAGGCATTCCTTTTCGGAAATAAGGTTTAGGTTTATGAAAGAATCTGGTAAAGCTTATATAAAATTTTTTGTAGCTGTTTATAATAAGCTTTTGAGCTTCAACTGGGGAAATATTATTGAGTTTAATAGTAGGATGCAGTGCATCATACAACCGCCAATCCTTATGTAACAATTTATTTTCTTTTTCCATGTCTTCATAAAGCTGGGTCCCGGGGAAGGGAGTGAGAAGTGAAAATTGTCCAAACTCCGGATTAATCTTTTTTGCCCAATTTATTGTTTGCATTACCATTTCTTTGGTTTCGTTTAAATCACCTATAATAAAACTACCGTGTATACCAATGCCGTACTTTCGTAAGTTGTTAATTGCCTGCATTTGTTGATCATTTTCAATACCTTTCCCATAATTGTTTAAGACGCTTTCATTAATACTTTCTAAACCAAGAAAAACTCGATAAGCACCAACTTCAGCCATCCTTTTAACCATTTCTTCGTTTTTAGCAATGGTATCCACCCTTGCAAAACACCACCATATAATGTCTGTCATGTTTCGTTTTTCTAATTCGTCAGCAAACTCAAAAACTCTTTTTTTGCTTAGGGTAAAATTGTCGTCAAGAAATTCAAAAGCTCTATAACCGTATTTATTTCGAAGCATTTCCATTTCATCAACAATATTTTTTGCGCTTCTTGCCCGCCATTTTGTTCCGCCAAATTTAGATGAAGCACAAAAATAACAATTATATGGGCATCCTCTGCTCGTTATTAAATTAACAGAAGGAACACTGTTTAACGTAGTTTTATATTTTCCTATCGGTAATAAATCTCTTGCTGGAAAAGGAAGTTTATCTAAATTTTTCGGAGGAAGTGCATCTTCGTTTCTTACTAGTTTATTATTTCGTATGTAGGAAATGCCAAGAACATTATTAAGTCCTTCATTATTTTCAATTGCATTTAATAGATTTAAGAATATTTCCTCTCCTTCGCCTCTTACAACTACATCTACATAACCAGTAGATAAAACTTCTTCATCCAAGAAAGTTACATGATAACCACCCATTACGACAAATTTGCCATACTTTTTTATTTCTTTAGCTATTGAAACAGCTTCATAATAACGGGGTGTATCTGTGGTAATGCCCACTAAATCAATACTGCCAAGATTAATTTTATCAAGTCCTTTTTTCTCAATATTTAAGTCTATGATTCGTATATTATGGCCACCAGCCCTTGCGACAGCGGCAATATATGCAATACCTAATGGTGGTAGATTTGCTTCAATCTTGCTGTAGATATTAGATGCGCCTGGGTTAACTAATAATACATTCATTTTGATTCACTATTATATTTAATCAAACAGAAAGAATTTATTGTTTAATTATTGTAAAGACAGAAAAACATTTTTAAATTGTTTTATCGGCTGTCTATTTTTTTTATTGTTGTTTTTTACCAATATGGAAACCGAACTCATCTTCCCACCCTATGGGAGCTTTCTTCATTAAGATTATCATTATTACAATTTCGGCAACGCTTAGAATTGCAAAAAATATTATTAGTTTAAGAAACATTTTCTTCGTTCCTTCCTGTTGAATGGCTCCTTGAGGATTAGGCAGCCGCTTATTCCGCAGCGATAAAGAATGAATTTTTTTGCCATGATTAAAAGAAAAATCATGACTAAGCTTTTATGTTTTGTTTTGAGCCAGCGGTTTATGCGCCTCTGTCTCCCAAAAATCGTAAAATTCTTTTGCGTTATCGCCTCTCAAATAATCAGCTAAACCTAATAGCCCTTCAACCAAATATTTGACTTTAAAGCCTTTTTCTAAAAAAAATAGTCTCCCGATTAATGCTCTGTCATAATGTGGACAAGCAGTTACAATCATTTTGTTTTTATCTATCTCATTCAGCCTACTTGGCATTTCGTTAAGAGGAATATTTTTTGAAAAGGAGAAATGCCACAAATCAAATTCTTCTTTAAATCTGACATCAATAAATTGTGCATTGTCATTCTTTAATAGTTCAAGCAATTCCGGAATGTGAATTTTCATTTCTTGCCTGGCAGTATAATCAAATTTTTCTAAATAATTTTCTATATTCATTTTTATATAAGTAATCTATTTATTCATTTAATCTGTGGCCAAATTATTAAGGTGCATCTATCCTTTTGCCTAAAGGAGTCGGCTTTTCAGCAGATTCCTTTAGGCGCGGATAATGAAGTATATAAATTTAAAGGGAGTTTTTATCCCTCAAATTTGTTTGTTTGATAAAGACTACTTAGGGTTATTTATTTTCTTGCACTAAAGTAGTATTATCTTCAGCTTCTTCTTCCTCCGGCAGGTCAAGAGTTTCATTATCTTCTGAAAAATGATTGTCTATACCGTTTCCGTTTTTATGATTATTTTCATTAATGAATTCTTTCTGCCAGATGTCATCTGTTAATTCAAGGAACTTTTTATTGTATGCAGTTAGTCCTTTATAATATCCATCGTCAACAACAGCTTCAGCAGCGCTTTCATCAATAGGTGTAGGTTTAGTCTCTTCAAGATGTTTACGGGTAAATTCATAATGGTCTCTAATTCCGCAAGGAGCAATAAGATTATGAACATCCTTACCTTTTTTACCGAATCCATAATCTTTTTGCCATTTTCTAATGCCAACCATCAAATCAGACCTCAGAGCATCATTGATGTTACCGCCGTTTGCATAAATATCTTTTATATTATTTTTTGAATAAGGATAAAAAACGCAAGGTGTAATATTGCCATTCCATTCAACATAAATGTATCCGCCGGATCTTCCGCCGGCTAAACATCCGCTTGAGTAAACCCCGCCGTTCCAAAAATCCGGTAGGAAAACATGTCTGTCGTGAATAATATGTTTTTCTTGCTCGAACATCCATTTACGTTGTTCAGGAGTAACCATTAATTCGAGAGTTTGAGCACGCCCAATTGGCATATACTGGAATATCCATCCGTAAATAGCGCCTTGTTGATCATAAAAGAAATCAACAAATTCATCGGAAACAATTTTCTCGACGTTGTATTTAGTTGCGGTTACAGAAATACCGAAAGGAACTCCAACTTCTCTTAAGTTTGCCATCGCTTCCAGGATTTTTTTAAAGACGCCTTTGCCACGTCTTTCATCTGTTTCTTCGGCAAAACCTTCTACAGAAATTGCTGGGGTTAAATTACCGACTTCCGCCATTCTTTTTGCCATCTTTTTATCGATGAGAGTGCCGTTCGTGTACATCATGAAATAATTATCTGGATTTTCTCTGCATAAGTCAATAATGTCCTTTCCCTCTGATTTCCAAAGTAATGGTTCTCCTCCAGATATAACTGTAAAATATGAATTCCACAATTCGGTTTTATCTTTTACTATTCTATCTACGGTTGTGTAATCTAATTTCTCAGAATTTTCGCCGCTGCTTGACGCATAGCATCCGGTGCATTTTAGATTACATTTTTTGCCAGGGCTTATTGTTACGAATCCTGGTGGTTCCTGTCCAAATTCTTTAATAAAGTTTTCGACGTTTTTATTTGTCGTATCTGATTCTACGAATACGCGTCCGATAAATGTATGCAATAGTTTTTTCCTTACCGGAGCTGAAATGTTTTTGTTTGTTAAAGCCTTTTCAAGAGTACCAACTAAATTAGAAAGTATGGTATATCGTTCGAATCGGATATTTCTTGTAAACTCTGTATCCTCTTCAACAATTTTTTTATACATATACTTTCTTGCATAGCTGGCAGCCTGCTTTCGCAAGATACTGTTTCCCAACATCGCATTTATTGCGTCGGGTGCAGATTTACGAAATTGTTTTTGCAGAAAATTCATAACATGCCTCATTAATTTATTAGTTATTAAATATATTTTATATCAATACAAAGAGCTTGACTTTGTATGTCCCAATTTTCGTATTGACTTTATTTATTAAGCACAACTTGCTTTTAAGCTAATTCTTTTTTTTAGAATTAGTTTATACATATTTTACAATAGACGTGCCATTTTTTTTGAATGAGGTTAATTCTTTTTATAATAATAGATTATATTTTAACTTATGCAATTTTTAGGTTGAATGCGAAATTATATTGCCCACTTATTTTTGAAAATTTGTAGAAATAATCTTTCTCATTTTTAGGAGGAAAATTTATTTTAACTTGGGCATGCAATTTGTTATCTTTTATTTTTTTTGAAGGGGATTTTTTAATTGTTTGTTGTCCAAAAACTATTTAATAATTTAAAATAAAGCCGAAATTAAATGCCTCAATTTTTAATTGATAAAAACTTTCTAGAAAAATAACTTTGTTTTAAAAAAAATGGTTTTAACTAAAGCCAATAAGGAGAGACTGCATCTAACAAACGTTGGATTAATGCTCTGTTGTATTTTTCGATTTCTAATTTTCTTGGGATTAAGTCATAAGCCGGAAGTAAATCATGCAAAGAAGAAGGAATTTTTAAATTAGCTTTTTGTTTCCAACGATTTATCCAACTTAGAGGAAGGAAATTTGGAATGTTTAGATTAAAGAGAGTAAATAACAAAATTGTCCAAATTCTTGGAGCTGCAGTAAAAGAGTAACCGCCTCCCAAAGTAAATAATATTTTTCCGTTTGAAAATTTATCAGCAAGTTCAATTATTCTTGTAAATATTTTTTGAAAATCAAAAGAAGTAAGCATCAAATCTGCCAAGGCATCTGAGTAATGAGCATCTACGCCAGCCTGGACGATGATAGCATCTGGTTTAAACCAAGATAAGGCTTTCGGAACAATACCTTCAAAAACTTCAATGAATGAATCTCCTTCTGTAAAAGGTTCAAGAGGGAGGTTAAGTTTTAGCCCTCTTCCCATGCCTTTCCCAAGTTCATGTATCCAACCCGTTCCTGGAAATAAATATTCTCCTGATTCATGTAATGAAATAGTCATAACATTTTCGTCAGAATAAAATATTTCTTGTACGCCGTCGCCATGATGAGCATCGATATCAAGATATAAAACATGCCATCCGGTTTTAATCATCTCATTAATTGCTAAAGCAAGGTCATTATAAATACAAAATCCTTCTGCTTTATTAAAACGAGCGTGATGAAAGCCACCCCCGAGTTGTAAAATTTTTTTTGCTTTGTTTTGCAATAAAAGACGCGCGCCTAACAATGTACCACCAACCTGAAACCTAGCACCTTCAGCCATTCCAATTGCTACAGGGTTATCCAATGTACCGAGTCCGTATTCTTCTAAATTTAAAATTTTTTCTCCACGACTTACTGCTTCTATTATCTGAATGAAAGTTTCATCATGAATAGGGAGAAGTTCGTCAGGCTTAACTGGTTCAGGTTCTAAAGTTTCAATTGAAAGCCCGTATTCCTTTAACAAATCAAGCATCATTTCTACTCTTCTTGGATCAAAGGGATGACCGGCGCCAAGGTCGTATTTTTTATATTCGGGGCTATAGATTATTTTACACATGCAATTTTAATTGGCCAAATTACCTGAAAGCCGGCATTACAAAGATCCTCGGCAATCGTCCTTATTTCAATGGAACTTACTCTAAGTACAAGTCGAACTTTGTTATCTGCTTCTGGGTAAGAAAGTATAGAATGAATATTTATTTTTTTTTCAGCTAAAAGGGCAGCTAATCTAGCTAATTCACCGGAACGATTCGGAAGTCGAACATCTAAACGTCCTGATGGCTGATGGATTCCTGTGAGCAGTAATAATGCATCTAATAGATCAGTAATAGTAACAATCCCAACAAGTCGGTTATCTTCAATTACTGGTAAACAACCTATTTTTAGCTCTCTCATTGTTTGAGTAGCGAGCTCAATTGGATCATTTGGATTGGTTGTTTGAACTGGATGACTCATAACTAAACCTACTGTGGTTTTGGGGTCAAATGGATGTGCTGTTAACAAGCTTGTAGCTAAACGTAAATCCCTATCAGTTACAACGCCGACTAATTTTCTATTCTCAACAACAGGCAAATGTCTAATTTTCTTTTCTATCATCAACCTATATGCTTCGGTTAATTTTATATTCGGCGAAATTGAAAGAGGTTCTTTCTTCATAACTTCACGAATCAACATAAGTCCTCCGTTAATTATTAAAATATTTTAAACACCAATCATTATGATGTTATATGTTTATAAATTAAAATTTATAAATTAGAAAAAAGCGATAAAAGTATTTTGACATGGAAAATTACTTAAGAATGTCAAAGTTATAGTTTTTAGGATAAAAAGTTTTTCTATTATTTTTAATTCCATAAATGGTACGTTTTAATTATTAAAAAGAAGGTCTTTCAGCTCCGCGGGGTTTTAATTTAATTTGTACATCATCCACAAGCAGGGGAGAATCACAAAGAAATGATTTTGCATTCAAAGCCCAAAGCCAGGGAACTTCTTCTATCATTTGAGAAAGTCTGCCAAGAATTTGACAAATGCCAGTATGTTTTTCAATACGTAGCTCTTGAATAGTTTCTTCAATATCACGATCAGTAAGAGGAGTAATGCGTAATATGGTACGTGATTCAGAAATTTTAATTTCTATAATTGGCCCGAATAAAGGATCCGGTCTGACATTAATAAATACTTGGTTCTCATACGAATCGACAGATCTTACTGTTTGGATTCCGAAAAATTCTAAAATTTTTTTAGCTGGATTAGTGTCTAATTTAACAATTTCTTCCTCTGATGACGAACTTGATAGAACTTCTTTAATAAATTGTCGTGCTTCGTTAGCTTTAATATCTTCATACCAAACAAGCTTTCCAAGAGGTTGTTTCTTAAATTCAACGTATCTTACAATTCTACTTAAAGCATTAACTGCTAACTCGGGGAACCTGAAAGTAGGAAATTTCCGTCGGATAGTGTTATCATTGGCATTATTAAAAAGTGAGATTGTTCCAGTAGCACCCATTAAACAAAGAAGAACAGGTTTAATGATTCCAGTTTTTTCTTCAACAGAGATAACTGCTCTTCGGATAAATTCTGCAATGGTTTCAGCCGTACAATTCCCTACACAAGCAAAACCAACTAACAAGGAGTCAACATTTTCGTTAAGCAATGCTTCTTTGACAGTAAATTCATACATTTCGGGTGAAGTAAATGCTCCAAGATTTATAACACCAGGACCATCTATTTTAAGATCATTCATTTCGCAAGAGTCAGCAAATAAAGTAGCCATACCGGCAGAATTAGCTATGATACAAACTTTGTTTCCCTTAGGTAATGGTTGATATGAAAGAACAAGAGCAACATCAAATAGGTCTTGTAGATTAGGAGCAGAGATAATCCCGGTTTGTTGAAATAGAGCCTCGACCTCAAGAACTCCTCCAGCATTAGCACCACTTTTTTCTTCTGCAGTTAAACGCCCCGCTAAGCTTCTAGCGCTTTTAACACAGAGAATAGGCTTTTTATAAGTCATTCGTCGAGCAATTCTAACGAACCTTCTTGGATTACCGAAAGTCTCAAGGTAAAGAATTGCCATCTTAGTATTAACATCTTCTTCCCAATATTGTAAAAAATCGTTGCCAGACACATCAGCGCGGTTTCCAGCGGAGACGAATGTTGTGAAGCCAATTTCTTTTTCGAGTGCATATTCAAGAATAACTAAACCTAATGCTGCAGAGTGTGAAAAAAAACCGGCCTGCCCCGGAGGCATTATTTTAGGGGCTAAACTTGCATTAAGTCGAACTTCAGTATCGGTATTCATTAGCCCAAGGCAGCCAGGCCCTAAAAGTCTAACTCCATGAGCTCTAACTAACTCAGTTAGCTTTTTTTGTCTTGCCAATCCTTCTTTTCCTGAGTCTGCAAAACCTGCAGAAACAACTACCAAACCTTTTATGCCTGCGTCAATAGCTTCTTCAGCAGCATCATAAACTTTATCAGCACGAATAGCAATTACAGCTAAATCTGCCTTTTCGGGTAGCATTTTTATAGAAGAGTAAGCTTTTATACCATTAACAGAAGCTGCTTGTGTATTTACGGGATAAACTGTTCCTGCAAAGTTAGCCATCAAAATATTCTTAAATATCATATTTCCAATTGAAGATGTATCTCTTGAAGCGCCTACTACAGCAATGACTTTTGGTTTTAGCAATGGGATTAAGGAGTTTGCAACTGCAATTCTTTCTCTAAGGTCAGCTAGTTCCCATAATGCAGCTCTACCACCAACGGGTAGTTCTAAATGAACAGTATCAGAGCTCCATACTTGATGATTTTCAAATCCAGAATTTTTCATTACATTTAACATTGGCTGATTATCGGGCAAAACCTCGGCTTCAAGCTCAACAAAACCATTTGCTGCGGCTAAACCAGCTAAACGTTCAAGAAGTAAAGTGCTTATTCCTTTTCCCTGATAATCGTCCTCAATAAGAAAAGCAACTTCTGCAGACCGCCCATTACCCAATCCAATATAATTTCCAAGCCCAACAACTTTTTTTTCATCACCTTCACCGATCAAAGCAAGGAGGCAACCTTTTTGCTTAAAATCTCCACTACATAGTTCCTTAATTATTTCTGGTGGAACTTCGGACATGGAAACCATAAAGCGCATTCGAAGGCTTTCTTTGGATATTCTCTTCATGAAAGACGAAACTAATGTAATGTCTTCTGGTATGGCTGCTTTAAATATTAAACCTTCGCCATTCTTTAATAGGACATGTTCTTTATAGTTTAATCCTTCTGGTATTATCCGGAACATTTAATTCTCTTATTAAAAAAGGATAATTGAAAATATGGAATTAAGGGGTTTCAATCAAGGTATTGAAACCCCTTTTAAAAGAAAGGACTTAATACATTTTTATTATTTCTTCTACAACTTGCGGATTTGCAAGTGTGGTAATGTCTCCAACATCCTGTCTGTTTGCAATTGCAGATAAAATTCTCCTCATAATTTTACCAGAACGTGTTTTTGGCATATCTGAAACTATCCAAACTTTTCCTGGTTTGGCTATTGGACCTATTTCACGCGCAACGGTATCGGATACTTTCTTTTGGATTTCAGCGCTAGCTAAATATCCCGGTTTTAAGGAAACAAAAATATGAGGTACTTTTCCTTTTAGAGAATCGGCGACAGGAACAACTGCTGCTTCGCCAACTTCTTCACACATTAAAGCCGCGGACTCGAGTTCTTTGGTGCCTAAGCGATGTCCCGCAACATTTATAACATCGTCAATTCTACCAAGAATTCTGAAGTATCCATCCGGAGCTTCCACAGCGCCATCGCCAGCAAAGTAAGGCCAATCGTGCCAGTCTTTACTTTTGGGATCTTTGTTATAACGTTGATAGTATTGTCTTACAAACCGCTCATCATCATTCCAAATAGTAAGCATTCTGCCAGGCCAAGGATTTTGGATGCAGATGTTGCCTGCTTTTCCACTGCCAGCCGGAAGAGGTTTCCCTTCTTCATCGAAAATAATTGGATAAATTCCGGGAACACCGGGTCCAGCGCTTCCGGGTTTCATTTTATGAATACCAGGAATAGTTGAACACAAAAATCCACCGGTTTCTGTTTGCCACCATGTATCAACTATTACAGCTTCTTTTTTCCCAACTACATTATAATACCATCGCCAAACTTCTGGTTCAATGGGTTCGCCAACTGTTGTCATGTGTTTGAAATGATAGTTATATTTTTCCGGTTCGTTAGGACCAACCCGGCGCAAAGCCCTTATTGCAGTTGGCGAAGTATGAAATATATTTACGTCAAGTTCTTCAGCAATTCGCCAAGGTCTTCCAGCATCTGGGTGTGTTGGAACTCCTTCATACACAACTGTTGAAGCTGCTAACGAAAGCGGTCCATAAATAATATATGAATGTCCCGTAATCCAACCAATATCAGCCATGCAGAAATAAACATCTTCTGGATGAATATCTTCAATATATTTTGAAGTACCGGTTACATAAGACATATATCCGCCAATTGAATGCTGAGACCCTTTTGGTTTGCCAGTTGAACCAGAAGTGTACATTATAAAAAGAGTATCTTCAGATTTTAACTGTTCAGGTTCAACCTTTTGATGATAATATTTTTTAATGATTTCGTTAATAATAAAATCTCTTCCTTCCAACAGTGGGGTTTTAGAAGAATATTTGCCAGGATATCTTTCAAAGATGAGTATCTTTTCTATTTTCTGGCCTGCTTTTAAGGCTTCTTCATAAGCAATGTCTGCCTTTTCTTTGTGATCTATTAAAGTACCAGCTCTGTAATAAGAATCTGCGGTAACTAAAATTTTACTTTTCGCATCAGCAACTCTTTCGCCACATGCTTTACCAGAAAAGCCAGAAAAAACCTGAGAATGAATAGCCCCAATTCTTGCGCAAGCAAGCATAGCCACAGCAATATCGGGAATCATCGGCATGTGCAATGTAACTGTATCCCCTGGTTTTACTCCACAAAAATCTTTAAGCAAAGCGGCAAATTCATTAACTCTCCAATAAAGCTCTTGAAAAGTCATGTGCTGAATTGGTTCATCTTCTGGTTCGGGAACAAAGTGAATAGCCGTTTTATTTTTATGCTTATCCAGATGTCTGTCAATACAATTAAATGATGCATTTATTTTTCCTCCGGTAAACCATTTGAAAAAAGGTGGATTGCTTGAATCAAGAACTTGATCCCACTTTCTATACCAATCGAGCATATCGGCATATTCCTCAAAACACTGCGGAAAATTTTCAGGGCCAAACTTATTTAAAATATTTTTATCCTTTACATTTGCTTGGGCAATGAACTGGGGCGAGGGTTCATAATAATCTTCCTCTTTCCAATGAACCGCTATTTGAGCTTCAGAAATTCCGTCGTCTAAATTTTTGTTAGCCATAAATTTATTCCTTATGATTATAAAGTGAAAAAATAAGTAGATAAAATTGTCTATCTTTTAGGTTCAATAAGATTTTTAGCAATCCGAATACTAAATCCTGATATATGGCTTAAAACAATTTATTAAGAAATAATAATACTAATTGATAAATTATCAATCAAATAATTTGATGATTGCCGCCAAAGTCTAAAAATTAATGTGAAGGATACAACATGAAAAACTTATTTATGGTTAAAAGTCGAAATCCGCAAAACAAATTTAAATAAAACCCAAATAAATATTCTACTCTTATTGTAGAATAAAGAAATTAATATCATTTTTTAATATTTTAATATTTAAAAAAATCTTTAATTAAAATTTGTAAAATAAAGAATGACAAAGCCATCTGAAATTATCACTCAAAGAAAAAGAGAACATATCAGTTTATGTTTAACTGATAATGTTTCTTTTAAAGAAAAGACAAATGGCTTTAACTATTATGAATTTAAACATTATGCAATTACCGAAGTTGAAAGAAATAAAATTGATTTTTCTACAGATTTCTTTACAAAAAAAATTAATTATCCGTTCTTAATTTCATGTATGACTGGTGGCACTCCAGAAGCTGAAAATATTAATAACGGGCTTGCTGAGGCGGCTAACGAGCTTAATATCCCTTTAGGAATTGGAAGCCAAAGACATGCAATTGGAAATGAAGTTTTTAATAAATCTTATAAAATTCTTCGTAAAAAAGCTCCTAACATTCCTATCCTTGGCAATATAGGCGCAGCTCAAATTGCAAAGAATAAAAATGTGAAAGAAATTTTAAACCTTGCAGACCTTATTGAGGCTAATGCAATGGTTGTGCACTTAAATTCCTTACAGGAGCTTTTCCAAGATAACGGTGAACCTAATTTTAGTGGGCTATTCAGAAATTTAGAAAAAATTATAAAAGAAATCGAAATTCCAGTTGTTGCAAAAGAAGTTGGGGCAGGTATTTCTGGCAAGGTAGCAAAAAAATTATTGTCAATCGGAATTAAAGGGATTGATGTAGCCGGCGCTGGCGGAACAAGCTGGTCCGGTGTGGAGCTTCTTAGAAACGGCAGTAATAGTGAAAATTATTTTTGGGAATGGGGTTTACCAACTTCTTACTGCCTTAAAAAAGTTTCGAGATTAAAAAAAAATTACTCATTTATGTTAATAGGTTCCGGAGGAATAAATAATGCCGTTGATGCTGCTAAAGCTTTTGCACTCGGCGCGGATATTACTGCTTCGGCAAGAGCAATTCTTCAAGTTTTTTATAAATCTGGACAAGAGGGAGTAATTGAAACAATTAAAAATTGGTTTAATATAGTTAAGGATATTATGTTCTTAACAGGCTCAAATAATATTTTTGAACTACAAAAAAATAAAATTATTAGAAAGGATAAACTTTATTGATAGGCAAAAAAACAGATAAATTTTATTCTCTTTATGAAAAGGAAAGAGCTAAGTTTGAAATTAGATTAGCTGCCTCACTAAAAGGTAGAAAACCTTATTCATTATATAAACCCGCTGCTTATATTCTTGAAGAAGGTGGTAAAAGGCTGCGTCCCCTAATGGTGCTTTTTTCTGTTAAAGCTGTCGGTGGTAAATTCTCAGACGCTTACAACGCTTCAGTTGCTGTAGAATTGCTTCATAATTTTACTCTTGTTCATGACGACATTATGGACAATGCCGATAAACGTCGTGGAAGACCTACTGTGCACGTAAAATATGATATTAATACCGCAATTTTAGTCGGAGACAGTCTCCTTTCAATTGCTTACGAAAATCTTCTTAAAGATTGCAACGGCAACGCTAAAGATATTTTTGCTGCTTTTACTAAAGGCTTGGTTGAAGTTTGTGAAGGGCAAAGCCTCGATAAGGATTTTGAAACTCGACAAGATGTTAGCCTTAATGAGTATATTACTATGATTGAAAAAAAAACTGCCGCCATGGCAGAAATGTGCTGTAAAATTGGTGCTATTTTAGGTGGCGGAGATAAAAATGAAATAAACGCACTTGCTAAGTTTGGAAGATATTTAGGTGTTGCATTTCAAATTCAGGACGATTTGCTCGATATTATTGGTAATGAATATCATTTTGGTAAATCTGTCGGCGGCGATCTTGTGGAAGGGAAAAAAACTTTTCTTTTTATAAAGGCTTTAGAAAAATCCAATGGTGTTGATAAGAAAAATCTTATCAAGGTTATTCAAAATAAAGGAATAAAACCAGAGCAAATTCAAGACTACAAAAATTTATATCTTCGCTTAAATGTTTTGCAAGATGCTCAATTGGAAATAAAAAATTATACAAACAAGGCTCTTAATTCTATAAAAATATTAAAACAAAAAGAAGATAGAGATATTTTTACCTGGCTTGCTGGTTCACTAATAAATAGAAATAAGTAATGATAGAAAAAACTGTTAAAATTGTTAATCAAGCTGGTCTTCATACTAGACCTGCTGCTACCATCGTTAAAATGGCAGCAAAATATAAATGTGATTTTTTTATTTCAAAAGATGGAATAAACATTAACGGTAAAAGTATAATTGGTGTTATGACTTTAGCTGCCGAAAAAGGTTCCGAATTAGTTTTAACTTTTGACGGCGAAGATGAAAAACAAGCTGCTGAAGAAATTTCCGATTACTTTAGCCGGGGATTTGACGAGTTATGAAAAGTTTTGTCCAAATTTATAAAGAAGCTAATAATAAAATTGCAGGCATAGCTGCTGCTCCGGGAATTGTTATTGCTAAAGCATACGTTTATACAAAAGAAAAAATTGAAATTAATGATGGTAAAATTGTTGATGTTGAAGAAGCTAAACGAAATCTTGAAGAAGCTATTGCAAAATCGAAAAAGGAATTGAACAAGATTTTTTCGCTTGCAAAGGAAAAAATGGAAAGCACGCGCGCTGCTATTTTTGAAGCTCAATTAATGATTCTTGACGATCCGGTGTTGCTTGAAAACATTCATCACCGCATTGAAAAAGAAAGAAAACAGCCAGAATTTATTGTTAATGACGAAATTTCAAAATACCAGCAGATGATGATTCAATCTAATGAACAGTATATGACTGAGCGGGCAAATGATATTGAGGATATCAAAAACAGAATAATAAGAAATCTTCAAAAAAAACGCTGGGAATCAAGAATAATGAAAGATATAATTGTTGTGAGCGATAATTTGACTCCCGCCGATACAATTTTATTTTCTCGTGTTAACGTTCAGGGTTTTGTTACTGAACATGGGGGGTTAACTTCACATGCAGCTATTATAAGTCGTTCGTTAAATATTCCAGCTATTGTTGGCGCACATAATGTAATTAAACAAATTCATGATGGCGATGTTTTAATTGTTGACGGCTTCCATGGATACGTTCTGGTTAATCCTACTCAAGAACAAATTGAATTCTTTAAAGCTAAAGCTGCCAAGCATGAACAGCTGAAGCAATCTTTGAAAGAATTAAAAGATAAACCTGCAGAAACCATAGATGGGCGAGTAGTAAAACTTCTTGCAAATGTCGATGTTACTGGGGAAATTGATGTTGTTATAACCAGTGGGGCACAAGGAATTGGTTTGTACCGCACGGAACAGGTTCTTGAAGAGCTTGGTGAATTCCCTTCAGAAAATCAACAAGCTAAAATTTATTCTAATCTTGCTACAAGAATTTATCCAAATGAATTAACTATTCGCGCATTTGATATTGGCGGAGATAAATTTAAATTTTTTGAATTTAATGAACCAAATCCATTTCTCGGGCTGCGCGGTATTAGGCTGCTTCTTGAAAATAAAAATTTATTTAAATCTCAGATTAGAGCAGTCCTTAAAGCCAGTAAAACAAAGAACATTTCATTTATGCTGCCTATGGTTTCTATTGTAACTGAAATCCGGTTAACTAAGGCATTGATTCACGAATGCAAAGAAGAATTGAAAAAAGAGGATTTTAATTTCGATAAACACATGAAGATTGGAATTATGATTGAAGTTCCTTCTGCTGCTATTTTATCTTACGACCTTGCTTGTGAAGTTGATTTTATAAGTATCGGAACTAATGATTTGATCCAGTACATCATGGCTGTTGATAGAGGAAATGATCTTGTTTCTAATCTTTATCAAGAATTTAATCCTGCAATTGTTCGAACCCTTTACCACATTGTTCAAGAAGCTGAACGCGCTAAAAAAACTGTTAGTCTTTGCGGAGAAATGGCTGCTGATACACTTGCTCTTCCGCTTTTGGTTGGGTTGGGAATTCATAATCTTAGTGTTTCTCCTGCTATTCTGCCTTATACTAAAAGTATTATTAGAACTTTATCTTTTGAAAAGACTAAAAAACTTGCCGAGGAATGTTTGGCTTGTTCTACTCAAAAAGAAATAATTGAAAAGCTCGAAAAATTTTTCAAGGTAAATCAAATTGACCGTACCCGAAATAAATTATAGAAAGATTTTGAGTTTCTTTATCTTACTTTGAAGAGTTGTAGGTTTCATTTTTAACAATGCCGCTGCTCCATCTCTACCGTAAATTTTTCCGTTTGTAAGTTGAAGGGCTTTTTTAATTATCTTTTTTGTTTCTTCATCAAACGTACCGACTGAGGCATTTTTAATCTCGGTGTTATTTTTTTCTGAATAGACATTCTCAAAAATTAAATGAGATGGTTTTATAATTCCGTCTTTACTTAATATTGCTGCTCTTTCAAGGGTGTTTTGAAGCTCGCGTACATTTCCACTCCAATAATTTTCTTGCAAAATATTTACAGCTTCTTTTGAAAGTGCTAGTTTTTTATTACCGAATTTTACCGAAAGTTTTTCAAGAAAATAATTAGCTAAAATATAAATGTCGTCTTTCCTTTGGCGAAGTGGAGGGAGATTAATAGGGAAAACATTTAAACGGTAAAATAAATCCTCCCGGAATTTTCCTTCTTTTACTCTTGATTCAAGATCAACATTTGTAGCACAAATAATTCTAACATCAGCATGAATAGTTTTTTCACTTCCTAACCTTTCAAAGGTGCCTTCTTGAATTGCGCGTAAAAGTTTGGGCTGAATATCAAATGGGAGATCGCCAATTTCATCAAGAAATAAAGTTCCGCCATCAGCTAACTCAAAACGTCCACGCCTGGCAGAAATTGCACTTGTGAATGCGCCTTTTTCATGCCCAAATAGCTCGCTTTCTGCAAGGTTGTAGTTTAAAGCAGAACAATTTAAAGTTATAAATGGCTTCGAGTTTCTCTTTGATAAAGTATGAATTGCTTTTGCTACTTGTTCTTTTCCGGTTCCAGTTTCTCCTAAAATCATAACCTGAGATTCTGTTGGTGCAACAAGTTTTATCTTTTCAATTATTTGAATCCAAGCAGGAGAATTCCCAACGAGACCTTCCACAACCGAAGAAATGTCTCCAATAAGAGAAGTTCTTTCATAAATCAGAGTTTCTTTTTCACTTAATAATGAATCAGTTGCCATGGCTTGAGCAAGTGCAAGTGCAATTAATTTTGTAAGAGAGTTTGCAATAGTAACCCTTTGCGGAGTAAACATATCACATTGGCGATGGTCAAGAGTCATTAGTCCAAGAGTCTCGCCATCAATTCGAAGTGGTGCAAGCATACAAGAATGCCCCGTTGGCAAATCAAGCACCTCGTCATAAGTATCATTATGGTTAGGGTCTGCAGTTTCTTCTACTAATTTAACTTTTCCGCTTTGCAAAACTTCTTCAATTTCTGGATGTTTTTTAATCAACAATTCAAAACTTTTTAATTTTTCTGAAGCTAAAGGACCCCGCGCATATCGCACTTTTAAATTATTATCAGTTTCTTTGCTTAAAATTACAGCAAGTTCATAAGGAATAATTTCGCTAATCACATCAAGAACTATCTCCATTGTTTTTTGAGGCGAAAGTAAGAGCAAATCTTTTTGAATTAAATCCTGTGTTGTCATATTGACCACCGAAATTTCGTTAATAACGATATTTAGTTATTAAAAATTACGAAATATCGTTTTAAGCTCAAATTGCTATTTTGCTTTTAATGGAAGGATTAAATCTTATATTTAATAATAGAGATTGTTTTTTAATATAAATTTGCCGTTTTGAAACCGAATTTGAAAGATTCTATTTCTTAGCCTCTAATTGGATTTAATAATTTTTTAGAAATAAAAAGACGTTTTATTATCTGGCATAATCGTTGAAACCTTAAAGAACATAAAGAAAGGACTAAAATGAAAAATATTATAGACAAAGAAACTAAAGCTAAAATTACCGAAATGCTTAAGCCTATTTTAGCAGATCAATTTGTACTTTACACAAAGGTAAGAAACTATCATTGGAATGTAACTGGAAATATGTTTTTTACCCTTCACGTAAAATTCGAAGAACTTTATAACGAGTTAGCTATAGATGTTGATGAAACTGCCGAGCGGATTAGGACATATGGTTTGAACGCACCAGGTACTATGGGCGAGTTTCTAAAACTAACGGCTCTAAAAGAAGAAGCTGCTGGAAAATATCCCAATCAATTTGAAATGGCTAAGAATGTTGCGAAAGATTATGAATTTTTAGCAGCGAAAATTAATGATGCCGGATTAAAAGCTCAAAAAGAATTTGGAGATGAAATTACGGCTGGCAAACTTTATAGTGTTGCTGAAAGGTACGAAAAACACGCATGGATGTTGAACTCAATTGAAGTAAATTAATTCCATCAATTTTATAACAAAATTTTTATTGAAAATCCAAAAAATAAAATATCAAAAAAGTCACTTTTAAATAAAAAATTTCTTAAATCAATTTTGAACTAAAACAAAAATACTAACCAAACATTTGGAGGAAAAAATGGAAAACGAAAATCAAGTTTCAATGCCAAGAATTGGCGACCCTGCTCCGGAATTTAAAGCCGTTACTACACAAGGCGAAATTAATTTTCCCGCAGACTATAAAGGAAGCTGGGTAATTTTATTTAGCCATCCGGCAGATTTTACTCCGGTTTGTACTTCGGAGTTTATAACCTTTGCTACACTTGAAGAAAAATTTGCAAAAGCTAATTGTAAATTAGTAGGCTTATCCGTAGATGGATTATACAGCCACATAGCATGGTTAAGAACAATTAAAGATAAAATTAATTTTAAGGGAATGAAGGATGTTGAAGTAAAATTCCCACTCATCGAAGATATAACAATGACAGTGGCAAAAAAATATGGAATGATTCAGCCCGGCGAGAGCAGTACTAAAGCTGTACGAGCTGTCTTTTTTATCGATCCAAAAGGAATTATAAGAGCCATCATTTATTACCCGTTAAGTCTTGGTAGAAATTTTGATGAATTATATCGTGTTATTATTGCTCTTCAAACTGCCGATGCCTTTAACGTTGCTACTCCGGCAGATTGGACACCTGGCGAGGAAGTAATAGTTCCTACCGCCGGTTCTTGTGGAACTGCTAAAGATAGAATGGAAGGAAAAGAGAAAGATGTTAAATGTTATGATTGGTTCTTCTGTACAAAAGAAGTTAGCAAAGAAAAAGTATTAAATACTATTCTTAAAAAATAATTAAGTTGACAAGCTCGCTTTTTAAAGCGAGCTTTTTATTTACTAATTATCCTTCCTTAAGATTATCATAAATATTTTTCACCAATCTTTTTACAAAATCCCAGGGTATAATATTTAGGATTAATAATTAATCTGTGAATCTTTTGCTTATATTTAGCATCAAATAATAAATTTTAATTTAAAATTTTTAAGCGGGTTTGGTGAGAAAAATTTTGAAATGGCATATTATAGTAAATCCTATTAACATTTCTATAACCCAAAAAAGCTTAGAATTATTAATATGAATTAGTCAAAAGGAAAAACATGACGAAAAATGAATTGTTAATTGAACTAGAAAAAATCGGGCATCCTGCAATAAATTATTCTCTTATAAAGCTCGGAATATTGAATGATGTTGAACTCGTAGATAAAAAAGTTTCGGCAGTTTTCGCTTTCCCATTCCCAAATATCCCAATTGCAGATACACTTATCAATTCAGTAGCACTTCCATTACAAAAACACGGATTAGATTTTGATTATAAAATAAGGATAATGTCGGAAGAAGAAAGAATGCACTTCTTACAATTAGAAGCTGAAGCCTGGAAAGGTTAATATGTTTTTAAGACCTAAAGTGAAAACTTTAAATTGAACTTGAACTACATGGATAATTTATTGCACGTTGGTATGCATATCTTAGAAAAAGATTTAGAACCATTTTATAAAAATGTTCTTGGCTGCAGAATTGAAAGTAAATTTCAACTTGAGCCCGAAGATTCTTTTTGTATCTTTGGAATAAAACAGAGTGTAGAAGTATATTATGCTACAAGTAATGGAATTGAGCTTGAGCTATTTGTTGGAAGTAAAATTGATACTCCGACTTTTAGACATATTTGTTATCAATCTTTTGAAGTTGAAAAAATAATAAATAAAGCAAAGGAACTTGGTTATTATACTTTTATCCGGGAAAAGAATTCACATAAAACATTTTTTATCAGAGATTCAAATTTTAACTTATTCGAGATAAAAAATCTTGCTAAATAAATGTTACAAAAATAATTTGGTGGAAAAATGGAAATAGCAAACATCAAACTTCGTAATAACTTTTTAATGAGTGCGGTAAAAACAGGTTATGGTAACGGCGATGGCAAAATTACAGATAGACATATTGCCTTTTGGGATAAAAGATCCAAGCACGTTGCTGCTGTAATATTTGAACCATTCTACATTGACAGGCGTGTAAGAGAATTACCCACTCAAATTGGTATTGATAGCGATGAAAAAATAGATGATCATAAAAAATTGGTTGAAACAGTTCATAAAAATGGCGCAAAGGCAATTGCTCATCTAAATCATCCCGGCAGAATGGCTAATCCCAAAATACCTGGCAATATTTATGTGTCTTCTTCAGATATTCAATGTCCAAATGGTGGTCAAAAACCTTACTCACTTTCGTTAGAAGAAATAAAAACTGTTCAACGGCAATATATAGATGCAGCAATCCGCGCAGAAAAAGCTGGATATGATTTAATTGAATTACAGTTTGGTCTCGGATATTTAATTGCACAATTTTTATCGCCAGCTACAAATAAACGTAATGATTCGTACGGAGGAAGTATTGAAAATCGTATCCGTTTTGGCTTGGAAATTCTCCGTGGGATAAAGTCGGAAATAAATTTACCAGTCATTGTTAGAATTAGCGGCGATGAAAAAATTTTGGGTGGATTAACTATTGAGGATTCAATTCTGATAGTAAAAATTATTGAAGAAGAAAATGTCTCTGCTATTCATGTAACGTCTGGAAATGTTTGTGAAAGTGCCGCTTGGTATTATCAGCATCATTTTATTCCTAAAGGTGCCACCTGGCAGCTTTCTAAAAAGATTAAAGAGAATACTTATTTACCAGTTATAGCGGTTGGACAAATTACTGAACCAGCTGATGTCGAAACAATTTTAAATGAGAAAATGGCAGACTATGTTTCAATTGGTAGAGCATTGATTGCCGACCCGGATTTTGTTGGCAAATGTTTGCATCTTGTTGAAGGAGATATTCGTCCGTGTAGTTCGTGTTTAACAGGTTGTTTGGGAAGAATAAAAATTGGAAAAGGTTTGCAGTGTGAAATTAATCCAGAAGTAGGGAGAGAATTAGAGCCACTCATTCCAGCTGGTAATAAAAAAAGTTATGCAGTAGTCGGCGGGGGAATGGCTGGTATGGAAGCTGCAATTACTTTATTAAGAAGAGGACATAAAGTCACCTTGTATGAGAAAAATAAACTTGGTGGGCAATTTAATTTTGCACCCCTTCCATCTCAAAAAAGTTCCTTGCAAAAACAAATTGATTATTTAAAGAATCAGCTTCATGGTATTTCTATTGTAAATAAGGAGGCAAAGCCAGAAGACCTTATTGGTGGATATTACCATGGTGTTGTTCTTGCCGTTGGTTCAAAACCATTTATTCCTCCGATTGATGGATTGAAAGAGTATAAATGGGCTGAGATATTATTTCAAACAAGTATACCACAAAATAAAAAAGTCCTAATTATTGGCGGAGGATTAATTGGTGTTGAAATTGCTAATACTTTAGTTGAATATGGAAATAAAATTATAATAATTGAGATGCTTGAAGATATTGCCCGCGATATGGAAATGGTTACGCGTAAATTAAATATTGATAAATTAGAAAAAAATGGAGTAACTGTTTATACTGAAACAAAAATCAAAAGAATTTCTGGTTCTTCTGTTTTCCTAAAACGCCGAAATGCATTCGATGATTTAAGAATAGATAATATTGATGTTTTTGTTGTCGCTGCCGGAATGCGTCCCGATAACCAACTTTTTAGTGAACTTGAAAACAAAATACCTTTATATGCAGTGGGAGATGCCGATAAAGTTGGCGACGTAGTCTCAGCAGTTCAAAGCGCTTATTTTACATGTAAAGAATTATAAAATTAAAAATATAGAAGAGTGAAAAGAAAAATTAAAATATTGTTTAGATGATTTTCTTAGCAAATTAATTTTAGATTATTATTCTAAAGATAATTCAAGATTGGATTTTATTAGTTCTTTAATATCGCTGCAATCGGTATATTTTTTATATACATCGCAATTTCTGCAATTCTGTTTTTCAGCGTGCCTGGCAGATTGGTCATCGATTTTTCCAGTGTGATCATAACTCCAGCAAGGTTTATTATGCCCATTGAAAGCTGGACATTTTTTTCTGTCTTCAGCGCTACATTTTATTATATCCCAGCATGGAATTAAAGAGTAAATAGCTTTAATTCCGTTTATGCTTATTTTTAATTCATTAATCGAACGCCTAATGCACTCAATTCTTTTAATGTCTTCCTTTGAAAATAATCTCCGGTTAGAATTTTTTTTAAAAGCAATTAATAATCCTTCTCTTTCGTACATCCTTAAAGTGTGAACAGAAATATCAAGAAGTTTTGCGGCTACGCTAATTGGGAAAATTGGTTCTTCTCTTTTTATTAAAATTTCTTTCATGCGATCTCCCGTAAGGATTTTAATTGTTCTTTGCCCATCGTGTTAGTTTTAAATTTATTAAAATACCTCTTCTTTACAAGCCTTGATAACAACAAATCCTCCTTCGCCATAACCTTCTTTAAATGCTTGAACGCTTCTAATTTCTGATAACTCACCGAAAACAGTTTGAACTACTTCAATTTTAATAAATTGATTTTGAACTAATAACTTTTTTACTTCATCAGTTGAATAAAATGTTGCATCCTTGTAAAACTTATTTTGACTTTTAATCTTTTCATATACTTTACCAAGAGTGGTGTTTTTATCGACTAATCCAATAATAAAAATGCCGCCAGGTTTTATAATTCTTTTTATTTCTCCAAAAGACTTATTAACATCATCAACGAAGCATATTGTAGTAATCATCAAAGCAAAGTCATAAGTTTCATTATCGAGCGGGAGTTTCTCGGCAACGCCATTATATACTGTCAAACCTAACCTTAAGGAATAATTTCTCATTGAATCAGAAGGTTCAACGCCTTCTTTAATACCGAAAGGAATTGCAAATCGTCCCGTTCCTATTCCTATTTCAATACCTTTTCCCCCTATTGGTATAAAATGCCTTACTGCTTGGATTTCAGACCCATATACATATTGGTTTTCTTTGAACCATTTTTCGTAATCATATAAATATTTGTCGAACGGTTCGGTCTTTGCCATATTAACTCCCGGGAATTTTTGTTAATTAATTTTAATAATTTTTCCCACACCAATTTCAATATAATTAATATTAAAAACTTTTTGAAACATCCTGCGTGCCGTATTTCCGGTGCAATGCGATGGTGCAACTGAAATAATTCCCATATCAGAAAAATTTCTAATTATATTTTTTATTTCCTGCTCGTTAGATCGATAAAGATGAAAACCACCCAAAGCCAGATAAATGTTTTCGCCTTGAAAAACACTTTTTGCCTTTTCTAAAATGTTTATTATTCCAGGATGCGCACAGCCTGAAATTACAATAAGTCCTTTAGTTGAACGAATAATAAGGGACTGTTCTGGAATTTCTCCTTCGATTTCACCGAGTGAAAATATATTATGTGATATTTCTACAGAAGACGAAACTGGAAAAGATTCAGCCACGAAGTATTTTATTGTGTAAACTATTTGAAGAGGGAAAGACTTAGGATAGTAAATTTTTACATCAGAATTTATTTTTAAAAATTCATCCAATCCGCCGGTGTGATCATGATGGAAATGAGAGAGGAAAACAATGTCAATGCTTTGCGGGTCGATACCAAGTTTTTCCATATTACTCATCAAAATATCGCCCGTATTTCCTGTGTCAAATAAAATTCTTGTATTTTCCACTTCAATTAAACATGAAAAGCCCCAGTCTGTTAGTAAATTTTCAATCATAGGATTGTTATCATATACAACAGTAATTTTGACAGTTTCAGTTCTTTCTTTTGTTAAATTAGTTTTTTTTGTCATTTTAAAATTCTGTAAAAAAATATTTTAGAACCCAATTTTTTTATTGCATACAAAGTCATTGATTATAGTACTTAACTTTATTGTCGTTAAAATTTAATTTTTTTCTGTTACGTTTAAGCTATTTATTTCATTTACTGGTACAACCTTTTGTTTCTTCGGAATCATCCTTAAGAAGTCACCATATTGCATTGGTTCTTCGAGCCGGCAAGACCAAACGAGCTTTTCAGTTCCATCTTTATCTTTCCAGTATGTTATATCCGGGCAGCCATCGCACATGCTTTGATCGCCGTTAGGCATCAAATCTACCGGTTGTATAATCATAATCGATTGCATAAATACCTTCTTAAATACTCTAAATGGATTTGCAGCTAAATATTTCAGATAATTGTTTAATGCTTTTTTAATTCCTTTATCAAAAAGCCATGTGTTAAATAATGTCAATCTTCCTAAGCTTAAAGTTTTAGGAGAAGCATAAGAGATGTATTTATCATTTTTGTAATGATATAAGGTCATAACAAGTTCAAGAAATTTATTTCCTGCATAACCGAAAATTTTATTTTTATTTCCAATTCTTTCTGTAAGAAGCCACTTAAAATGATCTGGTTTAACAGTACCATTTAAAAAAGCAGCAGGTGAAAAATCAGGGAATTTTTTCCTGATTTCCTTTACTGCATCTGTTGCCATTAGGTCTGTCACTTCTTCTTTGTTAGAATGGTAATGAATATCATTCCAAATTATTTTTTTATCGCCCGCATAAAAGTCAAAAGGAGTATCCGGGGTAATGTATCTGAACAAAATAAAAACCATTGTATGAACTATATCGATATGCTTTTGTGCCCATTCGACAAGGTCAGGTAAGTATTTTATAGTATCTTGATAAACAGTTGAATTAAATGAACAAGCAATTCCGCCTTTAGAAGCAAGCATTTCGGCATAATAAAGACGTAATTCATTTAGTTCTACTTCATTTTTGTTATTCCACTTTGGATCTCTGCCTCTGCCTTGTTTGCTGTCTATGTGAAACGTAAATCCGAATACGCCGGCTTTTTTTAATTCATCAAGAAGTTCATTTGTTAGGGCTATACCATTTGTATTAATAATTGGTTTTAATCCTCTCGATTTAATATCTGCAACAAGTTCGACAATATTAGGATAAAGAAGCGGATCTCCTCCTGCAATTGAAATACAATCTGATTTTCTAACAGACTGAAAAAAGTCCAATTCGTGTTTTACTTCTTCCAGAGATTTGTGAGAATTTTTGATATTTTTTCTATAACAGCCGTAACAATTCAAATTGCATTGTGCTGTTGGTTCAAGCCATGTAATTCCGTTATCAGGCATAGTCCACGGCAGTCTATATAAAGATTTTGGATCGATATAATATTTTCCCATAACTTTTTCCTTCCTAAAAAAATAATTACTATTGAAATAACGCATAAATGTAATTTAACTGAGAAAACGGCTAAAGCTGTTATTCTCACGAAAATGGGCTTCCATTTTTTATTTGTATATACATAATGAATACTTACCTTAGCGGTATTACATGCATTTTTTCAATTTTGCGTAACTTTCTAATTATTTATTTACATAAACTTTTTGTTTCTCAAAAGGCTTCAAAAAAAGGATAAACATTATTTGTAACTATATTTGTTTGCTCTTTGATGTTGCCTCAATCTTAATATGTTTATAAATATAGCAGTTTTTGTAATTCTATTTTTTTCATTCTTTCTTTTCGGCTTTTAACAATTAGAAAAAACTTCCAGTGAGCATTCATTTTCAAAGAAATTTTCAGTCTTTCTCTTTTATACCTTTTAAGGATTTAATCAATATTTTTAACAGCCTTGCCTTATCGCTAATAAGAAAGATATCCTCTTCGTCTTGTATTTTTATATTTATCATTCAACGCCCGTCAAAGATTTCAGTTGTTCTTTGTCTATAATGCCTCTTTTTAAGTTTAGCAGGACGCATTTCTGTTCGGCAGAAGCACAGACTACGTCATTGCTAACAAAATTAAATTTCAAAATCATCATATTATGCCGGATATCTTCTACCCAGACAAATCCAGTTAGTTTATCGCTTAGTTTAAGTTGTTTTTTATAGACAATATTAGTTGAGGTAACAACCGGATACAAATTCCAATAAAGCAGATTATCAATCGGAAGAATTTGCTCGAATAGTTTATATCGTAAATCTTCCAGCCATTTAACGTAAACAATATTGTTTACATGTCCTGCTATATCAATCTCATAAGTTTTTATTTCAAGATTGATTGAAGTTTTATATTTGTCGTCAGCATAATTCATTTTAAATTCTTTCTAAGGCAAAAGAATAGCAGCCGCAATAACTGTTGTCCATAATCCCTTTCTGTCTCCTTCGGCTGTTTGAGTTATATTAAAAGTTTTTACAATTTTTTCTGACATCTTAAAAACTTGTTCTCTTTCGTTCCAATCAGCTTCAGCATTAAATTCAACACCAAGTGTAGTAGCAAGCATTTGAGCAGCTAAATCTTCGGCATAATCTCCGGCAATTTTTTCTTTTACACCGTAGGGATGATGCTCTGATAAATATCCGTACTGAGAATTATCCGCTGGTATAGCAACACCGATGGAAGCTGCAACTAAACGGTTTGGTTCGTTTGTAGAGTTTCTAGCCATAACGGCAAAAGTAATTTGTCCTGGCTTAATTTCTTTTAGTCCTTCATCACGAGATATTCGTTTGCATCCGGGAGGGAAAATACTGCTAACAGTAACAAGGTTACAAATTTCAATTCCTGCGTTTCTTAATGCAGCTTCAAAAGAGCTTAAATAATCTTTATGTCTGCCAACGCCTTTTGTAAAAAATATTTTTGAAGGTACGTACAATTTTTTCTCCTTATTATTAATAAAAAATGTAATTAGTAGCTGCTAAGCCAGAGGCTTACTGAATCTTTAACTTTTACAGAGCCTTTGAATCCATCAAATATTTTAATTCCTCCTCTTTTAAGAGCTTCTTCAGCTTTATCGCCAATGTGTCCGGTAAGCAACACTTTTGCACCTTTGTTAATTATTAGTTCAGCTGCTTTAGGACCAGCTCCGCTTTGTGCTTGTTCACCTGGATTTAAGATGGGCTCAAATTTCAAGGTCTCGGTGTCATAAATAATAAAATATTTGCAGCGTCCAAACTGTTCACTAACAAGTGAATCTAACGAACCACCAGTTGCTGTTATTGCAATTTTTCCTGAAAAGTGGGGTTTCTCCAAAGAATCGGGATTTACATCTTCATTCAACATTTTTATTCCTTTAATTTTTTATTATTGTTTCAATTTTCATCCAAATGTTTCTAAACATGCTTTCAAAATTTGAATCATACTTAATTATTGATTTTGAATTCTGTATTGCTTTAACAAAATTTTTTTCAAAATTAATTTTAGCAAGCAATGGAATTCCTTCTAATTGAATAAATTCTTCTATGGTACGGGACATCTCCATGTTTATGTCGTACTTATTAATAATTACCCCGGATGGGATTTTGAATATTTTTAATAAATCAATTAGCCTCTTTAAATCGTGCAGACCGGATTGCGTTGGCTCTGTAACTATAACGACAAGATTTACACCTGCAAGACTTGCATTTACCGGACAACCGATGCCAGGAGGACCATCAACAATAATCCATTTTATATTTTCATCTATTTTTTTGTCGGCTTGCTTTTTTAATTGACTAACAAGTTTACCGGAATTTCCTTCACCAGCTAAAAGTTTTGCATAATAAAAATTTGATTCCTCTTCTAATTTGCATTGAAAATATTTGCCTGCATTTGTTTCTTCAAATGAAATAGCATTATCCGGACAAACATTGTAGCAAAAACCGCATCCTTCGCAGCTTATTTTATCGACGATAAAGTCTTTTATTGCTCCAAATCTGCAAACTGATTCGCACAAACGGCATTGAGAACACTTGTGTAAAATTATTTCGGCTTTTTTCCCTCCGAAATAATCTGATTCTAAATTAATTTTATGGTTAAGAACTAAGTGCATATTTGCTGCATCTACATCAGCATCAATAATAATTTTTTCACTTATTATTTCAGCAAATGCTGTAGCAATTGTGGTTTTGCCTGTTCCGCCTTTGCCGCTTAGAATTACTATTTGTTTGTATTTATTATCAGGCATTTTCTTTGACCTCGATAATTTCTTTTTTTACTTTAGCAAATAGTTTTACCATCATTTGTCGGTAATCTTCTGTTACTGCTGCAGGCAATTCTCCTTTAGAATAACATTTTGCTATATCCATTCTAAATGGGATCTTTAGCAACAAATTAAGGTCGTTTCCGTTAATATATTCTTCAAGCTTCGTAAATGATTCATCATATTTGTTTATTACAATTCCGAAAGGGACTCCAATCTGAATTAAAACATTTACAGCAAGTTTAAGATCATTCAAGCCGAATGGGGTAGATTCAGTTACTAAGATACAATAATCGGAATCTTTAACTGCTTCAAACATAGAACATGAAGTTCCAGGAGGCGAATCAATAATTATTGTCCGGCTTCCTTTATAAACTTCTTTTACTTGCTTAATAAGAGGCGTAGCAGATTCTTCTCCGATTTTTAGATAAGCATCATAAAATAAAATATTATCAGCCATTCCGCTTCTAATTTTTCCAATTTCTTTTTTGACTTCAGTGATTGCATTTTGTGGGCAAAAGTAAGCGCAAGCTCCGCAGCTGTGGCACAATTCTTCAAACAAAAAAATACTAGTCCTTAAATTAAGCAAAGCGTTGTATTCACAAACATCTACACATTTATTACAGAAATTACATTTATAAAGATTTACATTGGGAATCAGCTTATAAACTGGTTCTTCATTTATAATTTTTGGATTTAATAAAAGATGCCCATTGGGTTCTTCGACATCGCAATCAATATAAACGCTTTCAGGGATTACGTAGGAAAGGCTTGCGGCAACTGTTGTTTTTCCAGTTCCTCCTTTTCCGGATGCAATTGAAATAATCATTTCGCCTTCTTAAATAAAATTAAGTAATGTGTATTAAGATCAAAAAAATTTTTTTCCATAAAGCCAAAAGCTTCAACTTTTGATTTTAATTCTTCTTTTGAAAACCGTATACTTTTGGGCGGACCAAAAGATGTTTCAGGATAAAATTCTATCATAACAATATTCGCTTCATTGGGAAGTTTTTGAGAAAGAGCCGAAAGAATTTCCCTCTGGCATTTCATATCGTGGAATGAATTTGAAAAGAAAACGTGTGTTATTTTATTTAAATTGTTATTTATAATCCAATTGCAAACATCAGCATTAATAGCTTCGATGTTAGGCTTTAAATAAAATTGACTTTTGAATCCATCGTTTCTCATATCAATTGCCACAACTTTAGCACAATGTTCGGCAAATCTAAAACTATAGTATCCATCCCCCGACCCAGCATCAAGCACAACATCTGATTGTGAAAGTTTCATTATATTTATTAATTGATCTCCAATTTTAGATTTTACTTCAATGCTTCCATGTTGACTTTTATTTGTGTGCCCCAGATTCATTCGTAACTTCTTTCTTAGATATTTTTGAAAATAAATTTAATAACTCAACTTACGTATAAGACATCGAGCTCACTACTTTTAAAGCTCAAAGAAAACTAAATAATTCACCGACGTTGAAAGTTTGACCCCAGTGACTTTCAACGTTTATCATTTTTGTAGACGGTGATTTATTACTAAATAACAAAGGCAAAACAATGAAATATTTTATTTTACCTTCATTAATTCTAATCAACATTTTCTTTCGAGTTCGATAATCATGATAAATTTAGTAATTATCTCAGTGCGAGCAAGTTTGATAACCGCTTAGTTTACCTTGAATGAAGAGATTCACAGCATCTTCATAAGCTAAGCCAGGCGCAGTAATAACATTTATTCCGTATTCAAGAAAGTTGGAAACTGCTTTCTGTCCCATTCCGCCTGCAATAATAGTTCCTACATTATATTGTTTAACATAACCAGGAAGTTGGCATGCACCTCCATGCTCTCCGGACAAAGGATTAAAATAAGTTTCCTTTTTTACAATTTTTTTCTCCTCATCTAATTCACACACGTTGAACTTAGAACATCTTCCGAAATGTTCGGCAACTATTTCTTTTGTTCCGTTTTCTTCTATAGCCACTGCTAAACGCTGATTCATATTTACTCCTTTTTTTTATTTTTGATTAAATTAAAAATTATGTTTAGTAAAATTTTGGTGTTCATTATTATGCTAATTCTTTATTATTGATGCATTGCTATTTTTAGAAGTTTGTAATGCTTTAAGAGTTTGTAATATTTCATCTATTTGTATGTTTATTAATTTTGGATAATAAATTCTTAGTTGCACTGAGCCATTCACATCTAATATGGAAACAACACGCATTTTTTTTATAGTATGGAACAAACCTTGAATACCTTCAATACCTTCTGAGCAATCCGTAATTATTGGGAAAGGAACATTCATTTTTAATTTTTGTTTTATCCATCTCATACATTTCCCTTTACAAATAACTTCATCACTCGGAAAACCGATTAGTTGTGCATTTAGCTTTTTAAATTCTTCATTTTTTCTGGCAAAAACATTAAACTCTTCTAAACAGCTAAAATTAAAATCGCCTGGATAGCTAAATAGAATAAGCCATTTCCCCTGGTAATCTTCCGGTATTTTTATCGTACCCTTAGTAGTCTTGACTTGGATACCAGGTAATTTTTGTCTGACTAATTTGGTATTAGTTTTTACTTCATTTGCTTTCATTTTTAGTCTTAAATTTCAAATAATTTTTTAACATTACTCAAAAGTAATTATCTCTATTCCAGTTTTTCCTTTTTCTCTTCTTCATTCTATTACCAAATTTAGGTGCTAAAACAAAATCGACCTTTTGCAATTTCCCTTTATTAAATTCATTTACAGCCTCTTGAACTTTTATTTTATTACAAGAGTACACTTCAATGTTAGCAGATTTTAATAGGCGAAGAGAGCTTACTCCAATATCAATTGAGATTACAGCTGCAGCATTTCGTTCAATTATTAATTGAGCGGTTTGAATTCCAGCACCGCCAAAAATATTTGCATAAGGATTGCGGAGAGATTCGAATGAAACTCTCTCTGAATCATAAAAAATTATGAAAGGAGTTCTACCGAATTTCTCCGCTACTAAGGAACTTAGTTCTAATCCTTCCGAAGGGATTGCAATTAGCATTTTTGAACCAGTTTTTCTTTACCTGTTTCCGAATCCTCTTCCGCGACCTCTACCTAAGCCAAAGCCTCCGCCTGGTCGATTTGCAAATCCACCACCACCTCGTGGTCTTCCGCCGCGTCCTAGTCCATAAACAATATTGTTGTTAGCAGCATTTTGCTCAGCGGCATTTTGTGGTGAAGTTTGAACATTAACACAACGACCTCTTCTTCGTCCGGTCATTGCACCTTGTCCCAATGGACCTGTTCCATCAAAGTTTGGCATAATTGACTCCTATTTTTGTTAAACAAATTATTTAAATAATAATTACTGAATTTTCTGAATCGCCAAAATGTGTTAAAACTTTTTTATCAGCTTCTGGTTCATTTAACCACACTTCACCATCGCATAAATACCTAAATTGATATTCTTTGCCTGATTCTAAATCAACTTCGGTGCTAAACAAACCATTGGAGCTTTTATGAGAAAATTTATCTCTGTGTATATCCCAATCGTTAAAATCACCAACTAAACTTACCTGTTCAAAGTTTTCACTAATTTCTTTTGGAAGAATAAATGTAACATGACAAATTTTTTTGTCGCTTGAATATTTTTTTTTAATAGCCATAATCTACCTTGCAATGTTTTTTATAAAAAAAATGTTGTTAGAATAAGTTACTTTTTTTAACAGATTATTTTTTATTAATTCGTCTACTATATTCCATGGAGTATTAGCTCTGGCCAAAAATTCTTCGACTGCCTCTTTCTTCATTGGATGAACTGCAAGAATACATAATAATTCTTTTTCGGCGTCGGAAGAAAAACTAAAATTGGTCCCTTCGCTGTATGTAAGAAGCTCAACGTTCTGTAGTAAACTGTGATAAATTTGATAGATCATATTTAAGTTTTCTTCATCAGGGGGCTCAATGTTTTTTTCTGCCGGTGGTCGCGTTGGGACTAATATATAAGACTTGTCTGGTGCAATCTCAAATATTGTTTCAGCGGTTCTTTTTATTTTTTCTATGCTATCATTAATCCCTTTTACAATCATTGTCTCGGTTACTAGTGTTCCTTTAAAAGACGATGCAAAAGTTTTTATTCCAGATATAATTTTTTTTAGTTGAAGTTTACCGTTAGGCCTATCAATTTTATGCCATAATTCTTCATCAACAGAATCAATTTTTACCGAGACCCAATCAGCGTTCAACAAATCTTTTTGTACTTCTTCATCCCATAATAAAGATGAATTTGTGATTACGGCTATTTTTATTCCGAATGATTTTAGTCCTCTAATTGTTCTGCCAAGGTTTATGTCGAGCGTTGGTTCGCCTTCTGGTACAAATGTAAGGTAATCAATTTTCTCTCCAGCTTGTTGTAAATGATTAACCTTTTCAGCAACTTCATTAATAATTTCTTCCGGAGAGAAGAACTCTTTTCTTGAAATAGACATTAAATCAGTAGCACCTACCTGGCAATATATGCAAGAATAACTGCAAACCTTCGGAGGAATATTATTTATTCCAAGGCTTCTTCCTAATCTTCTTGACGGTATGGGACCAAATGTTATCATTTAACAATCTCAATATTCATTTATAATTTTTCTGAGCCGGAATAAACCTCTTCGACTTTAAGAGCAGCAGCTGCATGGCCTGGTAAATTTTCAGGGTTCCATTTTTTCATATCTTCAAATATTTTTCCTGATGTATGATATTCAATATTTCCTTTTATTTGAAAAGATTTATTTTCTTCAGTTAGAAAAAGGATAGAACCCTTGCTTCCGTTTAAAATATTTTTTAACGTTTTATTAAAATAATTATTTGCAATCACTATCGTTTCCGAATCATATATTGAAACGCACGTTGCATAAATAGAATTTGGAATTCCATAAGCGTCTACTGTTGAAAAAACAATTGGACCTGTTCTTTTTTTCCATGAGTCAATAACTAAATCTGGTAACGCAGCCATTTTATGTTTCCTTTTTATCTGTTTCGTGAAAATTTATTCTTCCATCTGAGTATTCTTTAAGATCAAGTTTTTTAATTATACCACAGTCACAATTTATTCCTTGTTCATTGAAGAAATTAATAATCCTGTCAATTTCATTTTCAGAAAAATTTTCGTGTAAGTACCACACGGTATATTTAAAATTTTTTTCGCATTTCTTTTCTGTACTAAAAATTTCATATAAATAAGCTTGAAGAAAAGCTAATTTATAAATTGGTATAGGGACATCATTTTTAGTCATAGGTCAATCTAACATCTTTATCTTTAAGTGTTGGTTTTATTAATTCATACCAATCATTTGAATTCCATGTTTCTAATTTTGTATGAATGATGTAATATTTATCTGGGATTGGATGAGTGCCCACAACCACTTTTAATTGGTACTTGGTTTCAATAAAATCTTTAAACTTTTTGATATAGGGACACGGCGGATACCCAACCACCATACCCGTTGCAAAGTGAATTACTTCAGCTCCGTTTTTCTTTAATTCATCAGGAGCGTTTTCAATATTTCCTCCTGGGCATCCGCCGCATGTTGTGTAACCTACAATTTCAATTTCAACATCTTTATAAATATCAAAAGCTCCAGCTCTTTCTTTAACCGCTCTAAAGCATTTTCCTCCGGCACAGCTTTTATATCTGTCACAAATTATAATTCCGATTTTAACTTTTTCATTCATAATACTTCTTCATTTAGAGATGAAATTTTTTCATCAATATGTCATCTCTATTTTTACATAAGATGCCAATCAGTTACTTTTATTAATTTTTCTTCCGCCATATTTCATAGGGTCACCGGGATAACCTAAAGCCTTCCAGTCAAGTCTATTTGCATTAGAACCATGACAGGAATTACACTTTAAAGCTTTATCCTTAGGTGCAACCATATGGTTTATGGGCCAATACATTTCTGTTTCGACAAAAGAGTAACTTCCAGAATAAGGCAGATTAACTTCTTTCATTCCAAGTTCTGAAGCTAAGTTCCAATCATAATTTTTCCAATAACCGCCTTCGCCAAAAAGTTTGGGAATAATTAAATAATCGTTTTTAGAATCATAAATCTGTTTGCCGCGCATTACCTTAAAAGGTGCAATCTTAGCTTTTGGGTCTTTAATATCTCCGTTAAGCGAATTAAGCATTACAATTTTAGAAGGATCGATTTTATCGCCAAACGAATAATACTTTGCGCTTCCGTTAAACCATTTATATGTGGGGATAACATTTTTATCCCACTTAAACTCGCCCTTCATTTTATTATAAGTTTCGTCTCCAAATTTATCTTTAGATTCGGGTCTATCTTCACCGGCTTTTGACCAATCCCACCACACTTTTGTCGGCTCAACACGGGCAAAGTCCGGGATATGGCATGTTTCGCAAGCAACTGTACTGAGGTGTTTATTAATCGTTTCATTTTCATGGATTTTCCCCTTATGGCAATCTGTGCAGTAAATATGATTTGCATTTGCTGCTATTGACCCGTGGCTTGCTCCTAATATTTTATGTTTTTGTTCTCTTGAAGAATGACAGTCTGAACATTCGAACCCGAATTTACCCATGTGAACATCGGTACTAGGTTTTGGATTATATAAACTACTGTCCAAATCGCCGTGTTTAACTCCGGTTCCGCCCCCGCCGTTAAAATGGCAAGCACCACAGTTTGCTCTTGTTGGTTTACCGACACTTTGGGCACATGCTACTAAATCAACATTCTTATCAGGCATTCCGGCGCCAGCAGGAGTTTTTATATATTTACCGGTTTGATCGTGGCATACTAAACAGTCTACATTTTCTTCTTTAGTGAAATTAAATGTTGCGTCCTTCCAGCCAAATCCAACATGGCAGCTTGTGCATCTTGGATAATTTGATGGCAGCGCAAGACAAAAATTGTTTACAAAATTCTTTTTGCCTCTTTGTACTGTTTTGCCGTTAACATCTACGAATTTCTCGTCAAGCCATGTCCAGTGGCTTGTGTTCATAACTTCTTTAGCTGCTGTTTCGTGGCATGTTAAACAAGCATTTGTAACATCCTGCGGTGTAGCAAAGGGACCCTGTATTAAATCTTTATGGGACTGAGCAAGCAGTGTTATGCTGCAAACAAAAAATACAGAAAGTATTTTAACTAGCATAGGAACCTCTCAGATTAATTTAAGTGATGTTTATAACTTATTTATTTTTTTTCTTGTAATTCGTCATAATAATTTTCTTTAATTAAATTGACGATTGATTTAAAAGCTTTTGCTACTTCACAATCTTGTTTTTCGAGCACTACTGGTTTTCCTTTATCGCTAAGTATGCGGGTATCGATGTCAATAGGAATAGAACCAAGAAACGGAATGTTAGAATCATTGGCTAATTTTTCTCCGCCGCCAGCGCCAAATATTTCAACTATTGCACTGCAATGTGGACAGACAAAACCAGCCATGTTTTCTACTATTCCAATAAATGGAATTTTGAGTTCCTTTGCCATATTTACGGCACGTTCTGCGTCAATAACAGAAACTTCTTGGGGGGTGGTTACAATAACAGCGCAGTCGGGTTTCATTTGCTGAGCTATAGATAATATTTCATCTCCGGTGCCAGGCGGTAAATCTGCAATTAAGTAATCAAGTTCTCCCCAATCCACATCGGCTAAAAATTGATTGATTACTTTCGAACGTAATGGACCTCGCCAAATTAAAGGCTGACCATCTTTTAACATACTTGCCATCGAAATCATTTTTGCACCGTATTTTTCAAAAGGAATAATCTTTTCGTTTAGAAATATTAATTGACTGTTTACACCTAACATTTTTGCAACATTGGGACCGGTAATATCAGCGTCGAGAATTCCAGTTGCAAAACCTTCTAATTGAAGAGCATAGGCAATATTAACGCTTACTGTTGTTTTTCCAACGCCGCCTTTGCCGCTAAAAACTGCAATACGGTGTTTAATTTTAGAAACTGTTTCTTCTATTCGTTTTTCTTCTTCTTCAAATGATTTTTTATTGTCTTGTTGATTCATATATTTCCCATATTATTTTACAACTCTTTACTTATTAAAATTTTATCATTTCTTAAAAGCCAATAATATTCATATGGTTTAGTTTTTTAAGAATTTATTTATTGCTGATTTAACTGAACCACTATAATTTATGAGATGAATGTCAATATGTTCTCGTGATAAAGCAGAATATGCTTTTCTTCCTAATTCGATAGTTAATAAAATATCTGCGTTATTTTTAATTATTAATTCAGCGGCTTTTAATCCGGAACCATCTTGAAGCCGTGAGCCAGTATTTTCTAAAGCATAATATTTTTTACTTTCTTTATCATAAAAAATAAGAAATGGGCAGCGACCAAAATTATCGCAAATTAAAGAATCCAAAGTTTCACCCATCGATGGAACTGCAATTTTACCTTTTCTCATTTTAATGTTCATGCTTCCCATGCCCGATACTATTTTTAGCAGTCGGTTCATTTAATTCTTTTAGCTCTCCTTTAGAAAAAAGTTCAACTGCTTCTGCCGCTTTCATTTTACGAGCTAAATATATTTTGCTTCCTCCGGATTTCAGCATTTCAAATGCGTGCGGACCAATGTTTCCAACAATAAAAGCTTTCACGCCTTTATCGAGAAATTCATTAAGATTTTCGTGGTTATGTCCTTCATTATTGTTTTCATAAACCTGGATGTTTTTGGTTTCAGTGTCGTATATTATGAAATAATTTGTGTGTCCAAATCTTTTGGCTACATTGCTTTCCAAATTTTTCCCATCAGAACCAATACATATTAACATTTTTCACTCCAATAGATTTTTATAATTTATCTTCTGCCGCCACTCCAAACGGGATATCCATTTTCATCTCTGAGTTTTATTACTTTATTCCCTTTTTTTATCTCTGCGGCAATGATAGCAGGTTTTCCATCAAATGTAATTTTAGAGCCCGTAACTTCAATTTTGTCTTTTACTTTTACCAAATAATTGTTTTTCTCAAAGAACCAAGCTGGTCCCAAGTGAATAGAAACTGTTTCTTTATTAGTCTTTAACATTAAATGAATTCCATTTGACATCCCTTTCATTGGAGCTATCTTATCGACGCTGACAACTTCGCCTTTAATAGTTTCAACCGTGCTTGGGTTGTACATTCTATTAAAAGCAGATTTAGCACCCCAGCTGTTGTTAATTCTTTGCATCATTCCTCTTTGTGCAAGTGTATTTACAGCAAAAGCGATAAATAAGACTGAAAGTATTACAAATAAAATTTTAATTCTTTTCATTTTAAGTTCTCCATTTTTATCAAGTTTTTATTACTTAAACCATTTTACAATTGCATTTATTGTTGCGGTAATAATTGGGTAAACAACGGGTGATGGCGTGAGCAAAGGATGCGTACCTATTTGCATAGTATTTATGTCAGTATCTGTCATCCTATTTTGAATCATAACAGAAACCATATTGATTAGTTCACCCACTGAATTGCCTCCATAAATTTGAGCGCCGAGTAATGTATGTGAATAGGTAGAAAAGATTAACTTAACATATACTTCTGAAGCATCCGGAATTTTTCCAGGGTGTCTATCGAAAGATTTTGCAATTCCGACGGTATAATCCATTCCTTTTTCTTTAGCTTTCTTTTCGGTTAACCCGCTTACTGCAAATGCAGTGTTACCTATTTTAGTTGAAAAGGTACCTAAAACACCTTGATATTGCCTTACAACTTTAATAGAATAAAGATTTGAGCCGACGAGTCTTCCTTCAGCCATACCGGTAGAAGCAAGCATGATGTTTGTAAGATCGCCTGTAAAAAAATCATATTTAACCGCGCAATCTCCAATGGCAAAAATATCTTTTTCTGAAGTTCTTAGATAATCATCAACAATAACTCCTCTTCCTTCCAGGTAATGAAGTCCGAATTTTTTTACTAGTTCAAGATTAGGTTTGTAGCCAACAGAAATAATAACCATGTCACAATTAATAACTGAACCATCACTCAATTCTACACCGCTTACAGAACTATCCCCTAATATTTTCAGAATACTTTTCCCAGTAACTACATTACCTCCCCGGCTAATTAGGCTTTCTTTCACCTTCTCGCTAAATTCACTATCCATTGTTGGTAGAAGCTCCGGTAGCATTTCTACAATTGTTACGTTTTTGCCAACCTTAATCAATTCGTCGGCAACTTCTACTCCGATATATCCACCTCCAAGGATGACAATCTTTGCCGAACTGTGGACTGCTTTCCTTAAATTATCTAAATACTTTTTTCTTTTCCTTACAAGGAAAACGCCATCTTTTTGATTACCTTCTATTTGTGGCAAAACAGCTTTAGAACCGGTAGCTAAAACGAGTTTTTCGTATTTTATTTCTTCGCCATTGGATAGAATTAAAATATGATCTTTTCTATCTATTGCTTCACTATTGATGATTTCAATTTTATTCTCAATTAAAGGTGAATCCGAAAGGATATTTTCATCAACCGTGTTAAGAGTAAATAATGTATAAGGTATTCCGCAAGGAATCATAGGTTTTGCATCTTTTCGGATCAAAACAATATTTTTTTTAGGATATGAATTTTTAGCTGATAGAGCAGCAGTAACCCCTGATGGACCTCCGCCAACAATAACTACATCATAGTATTTCATTTTCTACTTTCTGATTTTTTTTGACATAAATAGCATTTGTACCTAAAGAAAGACCGCATCGTTTTGCAATTGCATCACATTTAACTTTGAATAAAAAATATATGGGTCTTTCTTCATTTAATAAAGTTTCAAAATTTCCTTGACCCTTCGAAATAACCATATCTGCTTTATAAAACAGGTCGAGAAATTCGGGGGTGCATTCATTTAAATTTGTACCAGCAATAGTGCTTCCGCTTTCTATTAGCTCGCACATTTTATCAATTTCTAAAATCTTAGCATCGCTTAGAGTAATATCGTTTAGAATTGGTTTAGAGCGTACCGCAAAAACGATCCTTCGTGGTAAAAGTTGTTTAATAAGAATTTTATCGAACAAGGCTTCTTCAAAATTGTCCCCTATATAAAGTATTAAAGCAGAACTTTTCAAATTTTCAGAAAAGTTTTTTAAGTTTTCCTGATTAATATTATTGGCAGTAATTCTATTTACTTCATATTCAATATTAAAATTTGGATTAGCACCTAAATCGATTGTGTTACCTAAAATGGCAGTTCTAACAGCCATTTCAAGTTTGTCGTCCGAATTTTCTACCATAGTTTCAAGATATTTTATAAAAGGCTTTGCTTTTTCTAAATTTTTTTCCTTCAATTTTTGGTAGGGATTTTTGATTCCTAAATTATTTTCTACTATCGATTGAATGATTGATGAAAACATCGGTGCCGTAAAATTTTCATCTGCCTGAAGCGCTGCGCTGCAGGCTTCTTTAACAATCTTAAGTTGTATTTTTTTATTTTCATTTGTAAAAAGTTTTCCAGCATTATATGCCTGTTTTATTATGCATGGAATACATTCTGGGTCAAAAAACATTTCTTTCTCTTTTTTTGTTTCTTCTGGTTCAACTGGTATGCCATCAAAAAAAGTTAATTTATTTTTCAAATTAACGAAGAAGAAAGTTATCCTATTGCACGAATGCAATAAATAGTTGCGACTTGCTATTGCAATTGAATCATTATTTTATTTCGTTTGCAATGTTGAAAAAATATTTAATGTTTGAATGAGTCGGTCTTAAAAATTATTTTTTAAAAATCGTTTTTAGCTTTTAGGCATTTTGAAATCCAAAAGATTTAATAAATACAATAAGCCCAAGGCAATGCATGAGAAAATAATTCTGCAGAATTTTTTAATAACCGGTCTCTTGGTCAAAATTATTCATTAATTTTTTGAGGTTTAAAATGAGGTCTGATTTAATAAAAAAAGGTTTTGATAAAGCGCCACACAGAAGTTTGTTAAAAGCAACCGGTATTATAAAAAATGACGAAGATTTTAATAAGCCATTTATTGGCGTATGTAATTCATATATAGATTTAATACCAGGACATGTTCATCTTCAGGAATTTGGAAGAATTATTAAAGAAGAAATTCGTAAAGCAGGCGGAGTTCCATTCGAATTTAATACTATCGGTGTTGACGATGGAATAGCTATGGGGCACATTGGAATGCGCTATTCCTTAGCAAGCAGAGAATTAATAGCTGATAGTTTAGAAACAGTTGCCGAAGCCCATCGCTTAGATGCTTTGGTATGTATTCCAAACTGCGATAAAATAGTTCCAGGTATGTTGATGGGTGCTGTTCGTGTAAATATACCAACGATATTTGTCTCTGGCGGACCCATGAAAGCTGGTTTAACCCCATCTGGCGAAACAGTTGATTTAATTTCTGTTTTTGAAGGAGTTGGTAAATATGCTACGGGTCAGATAAATGAAAATCAATTAAAAGAGTTGGAAAACTTTGGTTGTCCAACTTGTGGTTCATGTTCTGGTATGTTTACTGCTAATTCGATGAACTGTTTAATGGAAGCTCTGGGAATGGCTTTGCCGGGCAACGGTTCTATTTTGGCTGTTGATCCAAAACGACACGAACTTGCCAGAAATGCTGCCCGAAGGATTATGGATTTAATCAAAGCCGATTTAAAACCACGCGACATTATAACAAGGGAGTCAATTTTAAATGCTTTTGCTTTAGATATGGCAATGGGTGGTAGCACAAACACTGTCCTTCATACTCTTGCAATTGCTAATGAAGCAGGGATTAATTTTAATCTCGAAGAGATAAATTCTCTTTCTAAAAAAACACCTTACATTTGTAAAGTATCACCTGCTTCAAAATTTGTTCACATGGAAGATGTTGATAGAGCCGGCGGAATTTCTGCTATTTTGAGAGAGCTTTCTAAAGTAGATGGATTGCTCGATTTAAATAGACCAACTGTTTCCGGAAAATCTTTAGGTGAAAATATAAAATCTGCTGAAGTCAAAGATAGGAAAGTTATAAAAAGTGTTGAGGAGCCTTATAAAAAATCTGGAGGTCTTTCTATTCTATTCGGAAATTTGGCTCCAAAAGGTGCTGTTGTTAAATCCGGTGCAGTTGATGAAAATATGTTGGTATTTAAGGGACCAGCAGTTATTTTTAACTCCCAAGATGAAGCTTCCGAAGGCATTAGGAGCGGAAAAGTTAAAGAAGGATGCGTTGTTGTTATTAGGTATGAAGGTCCTAAAGGAGGACCTGGAATGCCGGAGATGCTGGCTCCTACAAGTGAAATTATGGGAATGGGTTTAGGAGATAAGGTCGCTTTGATTACTGATGGAAGATTTTCTGGCGGCACGCGCGGTGCTTGCGTCGGACATGTTTCACCCGAAGCTGCTGTAGGCGGTCCTATTGCTGCCATTAAAGACGGCGATATTATTTCAATAGATATTCCAAGTAATTCTTTAAATGTTGAATTATCGGACGAGGAAATTAAAGCAAGGCTTAACGCTTTGCCGAAATTTAAACCTAAAATTTCGAAAGGTTATTTAGCTCGTTATTCTAGAATGGTGACATCAGCAAATACTGGTGCTGTTTTATCTTTGTCAGAATAAAAAATTTAATTATGGAAGACTTTGCCAGCATTATAGATAAAAATAAAGAAAGCATGATAATTCCTGATGGAATTGTTGTTGCGGGGAAAGATTTAACCATAATTGTCTTTAATGAAGCTGCTTCTCGTATAACCGGCTTTTCAGAAGATGAAGTTCTTCTAAAGCCGGTTGAAATTCTTTTCAAAAATTCTGATGAAGCAAAAGATTATTTTAGCCAAGCTATAAATGAAAGCCGCAGCTTTACTAATCTTCCTTTAAATATTATGGATAAAGGAAAAGTAGTAAAAAATGTTTTAGCTTCAATTACACCAATAATTAAATCTCCAGGAAATGTGTCAAGTGTCGTTTTTGTTTTTCGAGATACGAGAGAAATGCTTACTTTATCCGAAGAACTTGAGTCAAAAACTTCCGAACTAATCGATCAACGCAATAAACTTGACGCTATTTTTAACAGTAATATTGAGGGGACATTTACTATCGATAACGAATGGAATGTTACTTCTTTTAATGATTCTGCTGTTAAAATTACGGGCTATAAAAAATCAGAAGCAATTGGGAAAAAATGCTGGGAAATTTTTAATTCTTCTTTATGCCGCAATGGATGTCACATGGAACAGACTATGCATAAAGGCAAATCTACAATCGGTAATGAATTGGAAATTATAAATAAAATCGGTAAAAGAGTTCCGATTAGAGTAAACTCCGCAATTCTAAAAAATAATAAAAATGAAAAAATAGGTGCTGTTGAAACTTTTATTGATCTTTCAGAAATAAAAAATCTTTCTGCTCATCTTGATGAGAAGTTTAGTTTTGAAAATATTATCGGCAAGAACAAAGAACTTAAACAAATATTATCTGTTCTCGAAAGCGTTGCGCAGACGGACAGCACAGTTCTTATTACTGGTGAAAGTGGAACTGGAAAAGAACTTGCTGCTCGTGCTATTCATTTATCAAGCTCAAGAAGAACAAATCCGTTTATTGCCGTCAACTGTAGTGCCTTCGTGGAATCGCTTATTGAAAGTGAATTATTTGGACATGAAAAAGGAGCTTTTACCGGAGCAGTTAAAACTAAGATTGGAAAGTTTGAGCTTGCCCAAGGCGGTACATTATTTTTGGACGAAATTGGGGACTTATCTCTTTCAATTCAAACGAAACTGCTGCGCGTTTTAGAAACACGCGAGTTTGAGAGAGTTGGAGGTAATAAAATTATTAAAATAGATGCACGCATTATTGCCGCCACAAATAAAAATCTTTCTGAAGAAATCTCTTCGGGAAGATTTAGAGAAGATCTATTCTACCGAATAAATGTAATTAATATTCATCTTCCTCCTCTACGTGAGCGTAGAGATGACCTTCCTTTGCTCGTTAATCATTTTATTGAGCAGTTTAACAAAAAATTCAATAAAAATATTAAACAGTTTTCTTCAGCCGCTTATGAAATTATTCTTGACTATAATTGGCCCGGCAATATTCGCGAACTTGAAAATGTAATTGAGCATTGCTTTATCCTTTGTAATAGTGATATTATTCAAGTTGAACATTTACCTAAACGAATTAAAAATTTAGTAATTGAAAAAAGTCATGATAATAATGTTAAAAGCAATAATATTATAGAAGTCGAAAAACAAATGATATTTCAAGCTCTTCACAATAATAAATGGAACAGAAAACTTGCTGCCAAAGAATTGAACATTAATCCTTCTACTTTATGGCGAAAAATGAAAAAATATAAAATTGAATTTTAGTGTTGAACCTTCTTTAAATGTTTAGTAACTCCAAGCTTCCTTACCTTAAATCCGTGCTCTGTAAGATTCTTTTTAGCCTGCTCAAGCGAAACTTCTTTTAACTTCATGCCGCACTTTGGATCAATGCCGGGCTTATCGGATAAGACATTAAAGTCCATAGGGCATTGATATACTTTACCATCTTTATTTTCATCGATTGATTGTAAATCAATTACTCCTTTATATGCAACTGGTGACGAGTGGTCTGATTTCATGTTTTCATCATTCCCCATGTTCATGCTTCTGTCCATTTTCATCTCCTTCATTTCGGATTTATGCTTCTTAGTCGTTGTTTTTATAGTATCCTGCGCAAGCGATAACGAGGTAGAAAATTCTAAGACAACAAAAGATAGAAATACTATTTTTATTAAATGGGTTTTTCCCGAAAAACGGGATTTCACTTCGTTCAACATTATGATTACTCCTTATATGTTTAATTCATTTAATTAACATTTTGGCTAAAGCCAATTTTATGTTGTATATTTTTTTACGACCTAAAGTTCATGGCGATTTTCAAAAATTTATTTACAGCAATCTTTTCCTTCGGAAGCTTTCTTAAATTTTCTCCAAAGAATGAAGACAAATAATGCTGCAACGATTATTAAAACAATGTATTTCATTTTTATTCCTTCTATAGATGTCATCTATATTTCTATATTAATTTTCTAACAGCTTACCTTCTGACTTAAATTGTTTTTTAAGCTCATAAGATTTCCACAAATAATAAATGACGGGGTAAACAGCAAGCTCCATCAATACAGAAGTAACAACACCGCCAAGCATAGGCGCTGCTATTCGCTTCATTACATCTGCGCCTGCGCCGTTACTCCACATAATTGGAACTAAGCCTGCTACGATTACGGAAGCCGTCATAATTTTAGGTCGTACTCTTTTTACTGCGCCGTGATGAATTGCTTCAATTAAATCTTTTATACCCCTCATCATTCCTTTGTCCTGCCATTCTTTGTAAGCGACATCAAGATAAAGTAGCATTACAACCCCGGTTTCCGCATCGAGACCGGCAAGTGCAATAATACCAACCCAAACAGCGATGCTTAGATTATATCCTAAAATGAATAGCAGCCAAAAAGTACCGACGAGAGAAAACGGAACCGCCAGGAAAATAATTGCAACCTTCTTTAATGATTTTGTGTTTAGGTAAATGATTAAGAAGATTATAAACAAGGTCATCGGGATAACAACCATCAAACGCTGGTTGGCATGCTGCATATACTCAAACTCACCGCTCCAAACAAGGTTGTAGCCGACGGGCAGATAAATAGTTTGTGCAACAATTCTTTGCGCATTCTTTACGTAAGTTCCAATGTCTGAAGTTTTCAGATCAACGTAAACCCATGCGTTAGGTCTAGTACCTTCGGTTTTAATAACCATTGGACCTTTGTGCATAGTGAAGTCGGCAAGCTGTCCCATAGGCACTTGCGCACCGGTAGGAGTTGGAACAAGAACTCTCTTCAAGTCGTCAACATTATCCCTTTGCTCGCGTCCGTATCTTAGATTAACGGGAAATCTTTCAAGCCCTTCAACGGTAGTTGTAAAATTCATACCGCCCATTGCGGATTGAATAACATCTTCCACATCTTGAATTGTTAATCCATACCTTGCAGCTTCCACACGGTTAATATTTATATCAACATAGTTGCCGCCGACAGTTCTTTCAGCGTAAGCGCTTAGTGTACCGGGAAGCGTGCGCATTACCGCCTCAACTTTTTCGCCTATTGCCTGAAGCGTATCAAGATTAGGACCGGAGATTTTAATCCCGACCGGAGTTTTAATTCCTGTGCTAAGCATATCAGTTCTGGTTTTTATAGGCATAGTCCACGAGTTGGTCACTCCGGGGAAGTGAATAGCCTCGTTCATTTGATCAATAAGTTTTTTTACCGTCATTCCTTTTGGCCATTCGCTCTCGGGCTTTAGCATGATTGTTGTTTCTATCATATCAAGACCAGCTGGGTCTGTTGCAGTTTCAGCTCTTCCAACCTTTCCGAACACACGTTTTACTTCCGGGAAGGATGCAATTATTTTATCCGTTTGCTGAAGAATTTCTTTTGCTTTGGTTATTGAAATTCCGGGCAAAGTTGTCGGCATGTAAAGCAAATCGCCTTCGTATAGAGGCGGCATAAACTCGCTGCCGAGTTTTGAGAAAGGGATGTAAGTTAAACCCATTAAAACAAGTGTAGTAATAATAACATACTTCCAATGCTTAATTACAAAGTTTACCACCGGGTGATAAATCTTAATTAAGAATTTATTGATAGGATTTTTTTCTTCCGGTTTAATATTTCCGCGAATCCAGTAGCCCATAAGCACCGGTACAAGAGTAATAGATAAGATTGCAGCAGCAGCCATAGAATATGTTTTTGTAAATGCCAGTGGTTGGAATAATTTCCCTTCCTGGGCTTGCATTGTAAATATCGGGATGAAAGAAACAGTTATTACAAGAAGCGAATAGAATAAAGAAGGACCAACTTCCTTTGATGCTTCAATAATTAACTGCCATCGTTCTCGCCTTTGTTCATGAGGTTTCAACATATCATGTTCGATATGCTTATGGGCGTTCTCAATCATTATTATTGCCGCGTCGACCATCGCTCCGATGGCAATTGCAATTCCGCCAAGAGACATTATATTTGCGTTTATTCCTTGCGCTTTCATTACAATGAACGCCATCAAAATGGCTGTTGGCAGTGTAAAGATTGCTACGAATGCGCTCCGGAAGTGCATCAAAAATAAAATACAAACGAAAGCAACGATTAAAATTTCTTCAATCAGTTTGTCCTTTAACGTGTCAATTGCTCTTTCAATCAACTTGGAACGATCATAAACGGTAGTAATTTTTACATCCGACGGAAGTCCTTGCTTTAATTCAGCCAGTTTTTTTTTAACACCTTGAATAGTTTTAAGCGCATTCTCGCCATAACGCATAACAACAATTCCGCCTACAGTTTCACCCTTGCCGTTCAATTCAGCAACGCCTCGGCGCATTTCTGGACCGTATGTAACGTTGGCAATATCTTTTATATAAACGGGAGTGTTTGTTTTTTTATCTATCATTACCGGAATGTTTTCAACATCCTGGATGGATTTTATGTATCCTAAACCTCTAATCATAAATTCCGATTCGCCCATTTCGATGGTTTCGCCGCCGACATCATTATTTGATTTCTTTATTGCCATTTCAACATCGCTTAAGGGAATATTGTAAGCTAATAATTTTGCCGGGTCAACAGTAACTTGATATTGCTTAACGAAACCTCCAATGCTTGCAACTTCAGCAACTCCGGGAACGGAACTAAGCTGATACTTCAAGTACCAATCTTGTATTGTTCGAAGATCTGCGAGCGATCGTTTGTTAGAAGTAAGCGCATACTCAAACACCCAGCCAACTCCAGTAGCATCTGGTCCCAATGTTGGAACAACATTAGCCGGTAATCTTTTTGCAGCGTAGTTAAGATATTCTAAAACTCTGCTGCGTGCCCAATATAAATCCGTACCGTCTTTAAATATTACATAAACAAGTGAATAACCAAAGAATGAATAACCTCTAACCACTTTTGCACCCGGCACAGATACAAGCGCTGTTGTAAGTGGATAAGTTACCTGGTCTTCAACTATACGCGGTGATTGTCCTTCATATTTTGTGTAGATAATTACCTGAACATCGCTTAAATCCGGTATTGCATCTACAGGTATATTGTACAGAGAATAAATTCCCCAGCCCATCAGAAATACTACTGCGAGGATTACGAGAAATCTATTTTTAACAGAAAACTCTATTATCTTTTCTAACATCTAAAACTCCGGTGTAAATTTTTCATTTCCATTGTGTAAAAATTTTTCTTACGAATCATGGAGTAGTGAAATAATGGAGTCATGTTAAACCAAAATCTATATTTTTTGCATTCCAACATTCCATTACTCCATTCTTCCTATTTTACTTTGAAACCATGCTTAACTAAGTTTTCTTTTGCCTGCTGAATAGTAACCTCTTGCAGATTCATTCCGCATTTCGGGTCTACGCCGGGCTTATCGGAAAGAACATTAAAATCCATGGGGCATTGATAAATCTTTCCGTCCTTATTGTCGTCGATTGACTTCACATCAATTATGCCTTTATATGCGACTGGCGTAGAATGACTGTCATTCATCATCATACCTCTCACATCAACTTTTTTAGATACCGGATTTTTAGTTTTGTCTTCATACTTACTTTCAGATGATTTTTTTTGTAATGAGGTATCAGGATTATTTGATGAGCCTGGTAGTGTCATATTATTCAACGCCGCATTCAGATTACTTTCGGAATCAATAAGGAATTGAGAAGAAGTTACTACCTCTTCGCCTTGATTTATTCCTTTCAATATTTGAACGTAACCGCTATCGCCCCGAACGCCAAGTACAACAGTTCTGGGTTCAAAGTAACCGTTGCCGAGCGCTATTATTGCAACGTCTCTCGTCCCGGTGTGAATTATAGCTTGATTAGGAACAGCTACTGTTTCAAGTGTAAGCGGAGATTTAATTGAAGCGTCTGCAAACATGCCCGGCTTAAATTCATAACTGTTTGTGTTATGGATTTCAATTCTTACTTGAACTGTTTTGGATTCTGAATCAAGATAAGGATAGATGTAGGATATCCTTCCTTGAAAAGTTTTACCGGGAAGATATGATAACTGTAAATCGACTTTATCGCCAAGTTTAATCCAGGGAAGTTCATACTGGTAAATTTGAGCGAGTCCCCACACTGTAGATAGGTCGGCAATTTTATAAAGCGCCATACCGGGCATTATATTCTGCCCGTTGATAACCATTTTGTCCGTAACAAATCCGTTAGCCGGGGAATAGATAGTCATAGTTTTTTCCGGTGTTCCTCTTTTTTCAAGAGCTTGAATTTCTTTTTCGGAAATGTCCCAATACAAAAGTCTATGCTTTGCGCTTTGAACCAATTGTTCAGCGCCTTGTTTGCTTATTGTTGAACCGTTTGCTGAGATTTGATTCCTATATTTTATTGCCTGAAGATATTCTTCTTGTGTGCTTACCAAGTCCGGGCTGTAAATGCTTAAAAGCGGCTGACCTTTTCTTACAAGCTGACCCGTGTAGTCAACGTAAAGCTTTTCTATGTAACCCAAAACTTTTGTTGAGACTGTATAAAGCTTAGTCTCGTCGTAAGTAATATTAGCCGTAGTCCTAATGTGGCGCGATAATTTCCTTTTCTCAGCTGTCTCGGTCGTTACACCGATATTTTGCTGCGTAGCCGGATCGATATGAATTTGATTAGAACCAACCTGGTCAGCATAAACCGGAACGTAATCCATTCCCATCTCATCTTTCTTCGGAACCGGTGAAGTTTCAGAAGGATTCATAGGAGAGCGGTAATAAGCTATTTTTCTTTCACCGCCGGATGAGCCTTCATCTGCATAAACGGGGACATAATCCATTCCCATTTGGTCTTTCATCGGAACCTTTGAAGTAACAGTTGGATTCATCGGCGAACGGTAGAAAAGAATTTTTCTTTCACCACTTTTAGTTGAGGTTGTAGAAGTATGATTATTGAATATAAGCCATCCAGCGCCTAAACCAATTAAAATAGAAACAATTCCGGTTATGATAAATTTTCTCATTGATTAATATCTCCTTAAACTCTTACTGAATTTTTTCTTTTATCTGATTAATATTTAATCCAACTGCTTGTTCAAGCAACGCCTGGCTTTGCATGTAATTCATTTGTGACATGTAGTAATCCTGCTTAGCCATTAAAACCTTTTTATAAGCATCGATGACCATTAGCAATTCCGTCTTACCGGTTTGATAAGCCGCAAGTGTTGATTGAAGTGTCTGCTGAGCCTGCGGAATTACAGTGTTCTTATAAAGGTCTATCAAATTTTTGTTGCTTTGAATTTTTATGAGCGCATTTTGAACCTGACCGGCTACCATATTTTTTGAAGCGTTCAATTGCTCTTCTGCTGTATTGATGTTTATTTTATTCTCCTCGACTTTGCCTGTAAATTTATCTTTGGACCAAAAGGCAAGCGGGATATTTACGCCAACCATAGTTGACCAAAAATCGTTTGTTGTGCCAGTCATATTTTTAAACATAAGCTGCACCATAAAGTCCGGGTAGTATTCTAATTTTGATGCTGCAAGCTCGGCTTCATTCATTTTGATGTTGTAATGCATAGCTTTAAGCTCCGGTCTGTTTTCAAAAGCTAAAGCTGAAAGCTGGCTGTAATTCCAGTTAGGTATTGTATCTTCAATAGAAGAAATTTGCGGGAATGTTCCGTCTGCCGGGCGGCTTAAAATTGTGTTAAGCATAGTTTCAACATTTTTTCTTTCTTTTTCAAGATTAACTCCGTCGTTTATAAGTGTAGACAATTCAGTCTGCGCCCGCAGCATATCTGCCTGCTGTCCCGTTCCTACTTCGTACTGCTTTGCAGTAATATTTACAAGCTGCTGAAGAAGAATCTGGTTCTCTTTATTTATTTCAATTTTCTTTTGAACATAAAAAAGCTCATAGTAAGTTGACTTCAATTCATTGATGATGCTTCTTTCCAACTCTTTATACTGCTGCGCATACATTTCTGCATTATTCTCAGCATACTTACCCATGTTACTAAGCTTACCCGGAAACGGAAACATTTGCTGAATGTAATAGTCGGTTTCCATTCCGTTCTTTATCGGATTAGGAAAAGATTGAATTGGAGTTTGGTAAAATGATATTCCAACTTGCGGCGGATTCCATGCAGTTACTTGATTTATCTTTGTCCTTTGAGCTAAAGTTTGACTGCGTGCAGCTTTAAGCTGGGGATTATTTTGCAGAGCCTCTTTAACCAGTGCGTTTAGGCTGTCATCCGCATTTTGAGCAAAAATTGAAATTGGAATGAGTAAATAAAAAATTAATTTTGAAAATTTTACCATTAGTTTAATCTTTCTTAGATATAGTTCTTCTTAGATGAATTTGGTAATAGAAACTATTATGCCAGTAGCAAAAGATAGATTTTAATTTACATTTGAAGATTTCTGATTGAGGAGAGTGCAGGAGAATTAAAGAAGTTTAAATATTTTTAAAGATTTTAAAACGATTAGGTACGGCTGAGCTTTTTGTGCTAGTAATTTTAGTGCTTTCGTTCCTAACCAAAGCACTCTTGTTTCGGGAAATAGCACTGTTTTCAATTAAAATAGTAAAAGTTCCTATTTAATCAAAATTAATTTTTTCGTTTCTTCAAAATCTCCTGTTTGCATCTGGTAAAAATAAACTTCGCTTGCAAGCTGATTGCTGTCCGCTGAAGGAGTTTATTGGTCAATTTAACAAAAGATTTTCAGTTAACCTAGTAAGCAATGATGTACAAAGATCAGCCTAAGGATATGAATCATAAAATATTTTCTGTTAACAAACTAGTCGGCAGGTAAGAAATGATTACACAATAAATCTGGCTGGGGGATATTTTCAACTGCTAAGTGAACAGTCACCACTGCTAAGACCCAAGCAACAAGTAACAGGATGCATATTTACTTCAACTGGCATGAATTGAATTTCACAGAAGAAAAAGCAAAGCATGAGAAGGAAGGATACAAAATAATCAAGCCATCAAAAGATCATCCATTCAGGAAGTTGAATCAAAGGCTTAAAGAGGATAAGAGGAGGAATTTATTACTTGCAGCATTAGAGTAACTTCAGTCGGGCTACGCCCTCCGTCCATTATCATAATGCAATAGTTTAATAACTATTTAATAAATTAATTACTGACATTTTTATTGAGTTAACACAAATATTCCCAAAGCAATATATGCTTATACCTTATCTTCAAATGGTGAAAGCTTGTAGTGTTCAATCTTGCTGTACAACGTCGGTAAAGAAATACCAAGAATTTTATGAGCCTTGTTTTTATCCCACTTCAAAGCATCCAAAATATTTTTGATGTGTCTTTTTTCTAATTCTTCGAGCGAAATAAATTCAACATTAGCTTTTTTATCTTCTTCCGTATAATGAATGTTTATTTCGGATTTTCTAAGAAGGATATTTTCTTTTAGCAAAACATCATCGGAAGAAAGAACGACCGCCTGCATTAGAGTATTTTCCAATTCCCTTACGTTACCAATCCAGAAATGATTTTTAAGCAAATCCATTACTTCTTCGGGAACCTTATTAACATTTTTATGCAGCTCTAAATTAATTTTTTTTAAGAAATGACTAACCAAAAGCGGAATATCATCGTTCCTTTCTCTTAAAGGAGGAATGAAAATTGAAAAAACTTTTAACCGGTAAAATAAATCCTGGCGGAACTTACCAGCTTTTACAAGCTTTGCTAAATTTTTATTCGTAGCGGCTATAATCCTGGCTTTCATGGGGATTAGAGTTTCACCACCAACCTTCTCAAATTCTTTTTGCTGAAGGACTCTTAAAAGCTTGACTTGTAAGTTGGGAGAGATTTCGGAAATCTCGTCTAAAAATATTGTCCCTTCTCCGGCAAGTTCAAACTTCCCTTTTTTGTCACGGATAGAACCTGTAAAAGCTCCCTTAACATGCCCGAAAAGCTCACTCTCTAATAATGATTCCGTTAAGGCGGTACAATTAACAGCTACGAACGGATGCGCCTTAGTGATGCCGCTGTAATGAATAGCGCGCGCAACAAGCTCCTTACCGGTTCCGCTTTCGCCTTCAATTAAAACGGTAACCCTGCTTGAAGAAACTTGACCGATTTTTTTATAAACCTGTCTCATCTGAGTGGTTTTACCAATCAACGTATTTTCGATCGAATACTCTTCAATTGTATTTACAAAAGTGCTCAGCTCATCGCTGAGTCTTTTATTTTCCAAAGCTCTTTGAATTGTAATTTTTAAATTATCAATCTCCAGAGGTTTTTCAATATAATCATAAGCACCTTGCTGCATAGCTTTAACTGTTGTCTGCATATCGTCGAAGGCGGTAATAATTATCACGTGAATATGTGGGTCAATTTCTTTTATATTTTTAAGGACTTCAAAGCCATCAGCACCGGGCATTCTTATATCGGTTATGACAAGGTCCGGCAATTCATTTTTTATTATTTCAATTCCTTCAAGCCCATTCTCTGCCGAAAGAACTTCATAGTTCTGTTTCTTTAGATAATTTGTTAAAGTCCTTCTAATTGATTGGTCGTCGTCGATAACTAATATTTTTCTCATTAAATTTTCCTTCTTTCAATACAGCCAAATGTTGATATAAGCCTTCAATTAAAATTCTTTCTTCTGAGTGCTTTTATTTCAAGGGTAAATTTATTTCGAAAACGGTTTCACCTTTTTTTGATACTGCAAGATTAAAAAGTCCGGTGTGTTGTTCAATAATTTTCTGGGATATGGAAAGTCCCAGCCCCGTACCAGAAGCTTTTGTAGTAAAGAAAGGCTCGAATATATTAAATTCTGGATTGATGCCGCTTCCATTATCTTTAACATAAATTGAAATTGAATTTTTATCGTCATTCTTCCTTGAAAAAATCTCGATAATTCCGTTTTGGTCAACCGCTTCAATGGAATTGTCAATGAGATTGATAAATACTTGCCTTAACTTGTCTTTATCTGCTTTGAGGTGAACGTTTTCAATTTTATTAACAAAGATTATTTTTTTATCATTCAACTTTCTGCTCAATTGATTATGAACATTATCTATTAAATCTTTTAAATCTACATCAGAAATATTTAATTCCATCTGACGGGAAAATTGCAGAACATCTTTTACAAGGTTGTTTAAACGGTTGATTTCAGTTTTCATTATTTCAAAGTTCTCTTTAACTTGTTCGCTTAAACCCTCAGCCTGAGGCTGATGAGCACCCGGTTCAAAAGTTTCGGCAATAATATCCGCATTCATTTTAATAGATGTTAATGGTGTTTTAATTTCATGTGCAAGTACGGCAGCCATTTTACCAAGCGCAGCAAGCTTTTCCTTTTTTACTAATTCATCAGTATTATTTTTTAATGTTTCCGACATTTTATTAAACGCCTCGGCAAGCTCGCCGATTTCATCATTTGTTTTTATTTCAAGTTGAATACCGTAATTGCCTTTTGCAATCTCATATGCTTTGGTCTTCAGTTTGTTAAGTGGGTTCGATATTATCTTAATAATTACAAACGCAATGCTTAAGCTAACAATCAATCCTCCTAGAATACTAAGCAAAAAGTAGTGCATTAATTCCGAATTGGATTTTATATCAAATATAATTTTTATTAGGGGAATTTGGACAAGAAGGATAATTATTGGAACAAGAATGAGCGAACTAAGAATAACTTTTTTCTTTATGCTTAAGTTATGAAGTTTTCCCAAGGAAGGAAACATATCATATTTGCTTACAGATAAAGTAGTAAAAAGAATAACGCCGATTAAGAAAGCAAGCGGGCTCATTTCAACAAGAAAATAAAACCCTAAATACCATGGCAAGAATAAACCAAAAATAAATGAAATTAAATTTGTAATAATTAAGCCAACAGTGAACATTAGAATTTGCTTACGCAGCAAATCATCTTTTTCTTTATAATATTTTTTAATTAGCCAATATAAATTTAACACTATAAGTGATACATAAAAAATTAGGTACAAAGGATAAAGTGAACTGAAATGTGCTTCATACATATTTCTGTGAATGTGTGACTGAACAATAAGATTACCGCTCCATAAAAGAAAAAAAAGTATTACGGATGGAATTAAAATTGAAAGACTTTTGAATATTCCCACCTTTTGTGAATGAGGAAAGTTCCACGTAAAGAATGTTATAGTAATAATTATAAGTAGCAACAAAGAATGACATGAAACATCAAGTATGGTAACATCTCCGGATGCCATAAGCATAAAATGAATGCTGTGAGAAATTAAATAACCGATAATAAGCAACAATATTAAGATAAAAAGCTGGCTCTTTTTATCTTTGCCTGCCCTGGAATAAATAATAAGGATTAAACCCATCGCACTTAAAAAGGTGACGATAAGAAATATCATTTGTGTAATATCTAAAGACATAATTGATTTCATTGCAAATCTTATACCTTAAAGATTTTCTCTCTTAATAAAACAATTTTATTATCAAGATTTTAAAGAATTTAAATATTTTTAATTTATCTTATTTCTGAAAATAATATTACAAACAAATTCTTCAAAAAAATAGAAAACTGCTGTTAGAGTATTGTCCGATTTTGTCTTTAAGATAATTCGATTTAAAATAATGATTTAATTATTAAGAAGATGGCAAAGAGAACACGGAAGTTAAGGTTACTGTATAATAAAATCTTTTCCATCTTGATGTAGAAGATGTTTGTAAAGCTATAACAAATGAAACTTGTGCCACCTCAAATAATGGAAATTAAATCAATGAGGATTAAAGACTTTTTGAAAGGGGTTACATTTTTTATGAAAATATTTTTAGATTACAGAAATTATTTTTTTATTTCACAAATTTCATCCTATATCCTACACCGGATTCAGTAATAATATATTGAGGAAGAGAAGCGTCATCTTCTATCTTTTTTCGAAGCTGCCCTATAAATACTCTAAGATATTGTGAGTTCTCAATTGCAGAAGGTCCCCAAATTTCTCTTAAAATAAAATTGTGAGTTAGTACTTTGCCTATATTTTTGAAGAATAATGCAAGCAATAAATATTCTGTGTTTGTTAATTTTATTTCTTCTTCATTTTTGTAGACTAATCTTGCAATAAAGTCTATTTTTAAATTACCGTTAATTACAATGCTTTCACCTTGTACTTCTGTGTACCTCCTTATGTTAGCTCTTATTCGGGCAATAAGTTCGTAGGTATTAAAAGGTTTTGTAAGATAATCGTCTGCACCTAAATCTAAAGCTTTAACAATATCTTCTTCAGAGTTCCTAACTGAAAGAATAATGACTGGAACATTGGTCCATAAGCGTAATTCTTTTATAACGCTAAATCCGTCCATATCTGGTAAACCGATATCAAGGATAACTAATTGTGGATGCCAAGTTGCAACTTGAATAATCCCTTCTTTACCGGTTTCTGCTTCAACAATTTTGTAACCGGAAGACTCGAGAGCAATAGAAAGAATTTTTCTAATTTGGGCTTCGTCATCGATTATTATAATTGTATTTTTTATCGTCATACAAACTCAATTATCTTTTAACATGGGTAAAGAAATAGTAAAAACAGCGCCACTTCCTGGTAAATTTGAGGCTGTAATATTTCCACCGTGAGCTTCTATAAAACCTTTAGCGATAGAAAGTCCAAGCCCCGTACCGCCTGCTTTTGTTCCAGGAATCCTATAAAATTTATTAAAGATTTTTGTTAGAGATTCTTGCGGAATTCCTTTTCCGTTATCTGATACTGTAATAATGCATTTATCACCAACTGGCTTGGCTTCAATTTTAATAATACTTCCTTGTTCAGTATATTCAAGTGAATTATGAATAATGTTAGTCAATGCTTGCTCCAACAAGCCAAAATCAAACTTAAACAAAGGAATATCATCACTGGAAGATAGAATAATTTTGTGGTTCTTTGATTCATCTTTTAATTTTTCCAAGATTGAATTAAATAAATCGGTAATGGAATGCCAATCAAGTTTTAAAAAAACGAAACCTTTTTCCAACCTTGCCATATCGAGTAAGTTTTCGACAAGTCTGTTAAGTCTGTCTGCTGCAATATTAATTTCCTTTAAAAATTTTTCCCATACATTTTTGTTTTGATAAATACTTTCATCCTTAAAAGAACTAACTGCACCCATTATGGCAGCGATAGGTGTTTTAAGCTCGTGTGAAAGAGAATCGAATAAAGTTTTATAGAGCTTTTCTGATTCGCTTGCAATTAAAGAAATTTTAGCTAAGTCGTTTAGATACTCTCTTTCTACTGCATTTGACACTTGGGTGATAAAAGTATCAAGAAGACTTTCCTGTTCAAAAGTTAGAAATTTATCCTCCATTAATTTTATTCCTATAATCCCTAGTACACCACTTTTACTTTTTAGAGGATAAAAAGTAACAGGACTTAGAGGAAGAGTATTAGTAAACCTTCCTGCTTTTTTGCTATTTTTAAAAACCCAGTTGGCAACAAGCCAGTCCGCATCATCTATTAAAAAGGAACTTGCAGAATGTGGTTTTGCATTAAGCTTTTTGTTTTCATCTATAAAAATAATTACAGCTTTTGCATTAAAGAATTGTAGAACTTTTTTTACTGCAACATCGGCTATATCATTAATACTTCCGGCAGAAGAAAGTTCTTTTGAAAGACTATAAAGGGAGGATGTCCTTTCTTCCTCTTGTATTAAAAAACTACGTTGAGTTCTTATTTTTGATGTCAACAATCCAGTTACAATCGCTACAATAAAATACAAAATAAACATTAGTACATCTTCAAGTCTTGAGATATTAAAAGTAAATTGAGGAGGGATAAAATAATAATCCCAACTTAATGCGCTTAAGCATGCTGCAAGAAATATAGGTCCAGCTCCTAAATCGAATAATGGAAGCAAAGCGATAGTAAGTATGAAGAGAAGAGAAATGGTCTGATAACTGATACTGTCTTTAATTAGATAAAAAATAATAGTAATGAAAAATACAATTATAAAAGATATTATATACTTTGAAAAAGGAGATTGGATATTAACAATCGGGCTTCCATTTACCTTTTGAGCTTTTAATTGTTCGCTTCCTGCAACGTAAACATCAATATCGCCACTATTCTTGATTAATTTTTTTAAGAAACTTTTATGGTAGAAAAAGTTCAATAAATTATCTTCCCTCGTTTTCCCAATAATGATTTGAGTAATGTTATTTTCTTTAGCAACTCTAACTAGTGCAGCAATAAGGTCAGTGTCCTGTGTGGTAATTACTTCAGCGCCAAGCTCTTTTGCAAGCTTAATATTTGCTTCTAAATATTTTTTTTCTTCAGTCGATAGTTTTTTATTTGTTTCGACATAAACGGCAATCCACTGAGCTTCTAAAGAGTAAGCTAGCCTTCGTGTCCATGCGATTAAATTAGATGAGTAAGGACTTGGTCCAACAGCAACCATAAGCCTTTGGCTTGCTTTCCATGAGGAGTAAATGTTCTTTTCAATTTTATAATATCTTAAGTCTTTATCAACGCGTTCGGCGGTAAATCTAAGAGCCATTTCTCTTAAGGCAGTAAGGTTTCCTTTTCTAAAGAAATTTTGAATAGCCTGTTTTGATTTTTCTGGTGTATAAACTTTTCCTTCAGCAAGTCGTTGAAGTAATTCGTCAATTGTCAAATCAATAAGTTCAACCTGATAAGCTTTGTCAACAATTGAATCTGGTACAGTCTCGTGTACGTAGGTTCCAGTAATTTGTTGAACTGTTTCTGCCCGGCTTTCAAGATGTTGAACATTTAGAGTAGAAAAAACATTTATATTGTTGTTCAATAATTCTTCTACGTCCTGGTATCTTTTTTCATGCCTGCTTCCAGGGATGTTGGTATGAGCAAGTTCGTCAACTAATACAAGGGCAGGCTTTCGTAAAATAATTGCATCGAGGTCCATTTCTTTGAAAAATGTGCCGCGGTAATTAATTTCTTTTAAGGGGATTTTTTCGAGTCCTTTTGTTAATTCTTCGGTTTCAATTCTATTATGAGTTTCAACAATTCCAATTACAACATCAATACCTTCTGCTTTTGCTTTTTGTGCAGCTTTCAGCATTGCATAGGTCTTTCCAACGCCAGCACACATTCCGAAAAATATTTTCAGTTTACCTTCTTTGCTGCCGGATTCTTCTTCCTTAATTTTTTCAAGAAGCTTATCAGGATCGGGTCTTGATGGTTTTATGCCATTCATTTAATCTTTTAATTCATCTAATTGAATATTTAACTTTAGAACATTTATAACATCGTTGCCTAAAATTCCAAATTGTGGAGGTTTTGAAAGCATATTTATTAATTTTAATAATTTTTCAGATTGTAATTTATTAAAATTTCTTGCAGTAATAACTCTTTTTGCCTGCATGATTGCAGATTCTTTTGAAATATCAGGGTCAACACCGCTAGCTGAAGCAAAAAGCATTTCTGGTGGTATTTGATCGAATTTAGAGAGGTTATTTTTTTTAATAAAATTATTTTTTCTGTTTTTAAATTTTTCAAGTAAAATATCGCTTGTCTGCGAGAGATTACTTCCACCAGAAGGATAAGGGTTATAATCTATAGCTGAAGGGCGAGCCCAAAAATATTTATCGCTTGTAAATCTTTGTCCCAATAAATATGAACCAATCTTTTTCCCATTTTTGGTACATAGGCTTCCGTTTGCCTTATAGGGGAAAAATATTTGTCCAACAAAATAAATTGTTAGCGGATAAATGATGCCTAAAAGTAACGTAAAGAATACAAAAAACTTTAAGGAATATTTTATTGATGATAAAGTGAACATATTAACCTCTAAACAAGTTTAAAGGTGGTCAAAATAATGTCAATTAATTTTATGCCGATAAACGGTACGATTAATCCTCCGAAGCCATAAATTAAGATATTTCTTCTAAGTAAATTGGAGGCAGCTTCAGCTCTATATTTGATACCTTTTAAGGCAAGAGGAATTAAAAAAATAATTATTAGAGCATTGAAAATTACTGCGCTCAAAATTGCACTTTGCGGAGATGAAAGTTGCATAATATTAAGAACAGACAAAGGTCCGTTAAGTCCGTTTGTCGAAAATAAAGATAATGCAATAGCGGGAATAATAGCAAAATATTTGGATACATCGTTTGCAATACTAAACGTTGTTAGTGCACCGCGAGTCATAAGAAGTTGTTTACCTATTTCTACTACTTCAATAAGCTTTGTAGGATTGCTGTCGAGGTCTATCATATTTCCGGCTTCACGTGCAGCTTGTGTTCCAGTATTCATAGCAATACCAACATCTGCTTGAGCAAGTGCAGGCGCATCGTTTGTTCCGTCTCCAATCATGCCAACCATTTTGCCGCCGGATTGTTCAAATCTAATTCTTTTTAATTTATCTTCCGGTTTGGCCTCTGAAATAAAATCATCTACGCCTGCTTCGGCAGCAATTGCAGTTGCAGTAAGCCTATTGTCACCAGTGATCATTACGGTCCGAATTCCCATTTTTCTTAACTGTGCGAACCTTTCATTTATTCCACCTTTTACAATATCTTTTAACTGAATAACTCCGAGAATTTTTTTATTTTCTACAACTATTAAAGGAGTACCGCCTTCAAGAGCAATATCAACACCAATCATCTGTGTAAAAATATAATCAGTTTGAAAGCCGATATTGATATTAGTTTCTTCAGAAAGATATTTCTTAATTGCATCAAGCGAACCTTTTCTTATTATTCTTGCATGTGAAGAATCCGAAGCAAAAATATCAACTCCGCTCATTTGGGTTTGTGCACTGAAAGGAATGAAATGAGCATTAAGTTCGTGAATATTTCTTTCTCTTATTCCGAATTTTTCTTTTGCCAAAACAACAATTGACCTTCCTTCTGGAGTTTCATCTGCAAGTGAAGCCAATTGAGCTGCGTCGGCAAGATACTCTTCAGTTATGCCGTGCGAAGGAATAAATTCTGTGGCCATACGGTTGCCAAGGGTAATTGTGCCTGTTTTATCAAGTAGTAATACGTCAATGTCACCAGCTGCTTCTACCGCTCTTCCGCTCATTGCAATAACATTATGTTGCAACAAGCGGTCCATTCCGCTTATGCCAATTGCACTTAATAATCCACCAATAGTTGTGGGAATTAAACATACCAAAAGTGAAATGAGAATAGGAATTGAAACAGAACTTACATTCTGACCAAGTGTAATGTGATAGTAGTTTAAGAAAAATTTGAATGATACCACAACCACAATAAAAATTATTGATAAACCGGAAAGAAGGATTGACAAAGCAATTTCATTAGGAGTTTTTTTTCGCTTTGCATTTTCTACAAGCGCAATCATTTTATCTATGTAAGTCTCACCGGGATTTGAAGTAACTTTAATTAGAATTTTATCGCTTAATATTTTTGTTCCGCCTGTAACTGCACTTCTATCACCGCCGCTTTCTCTAATGACAGGTGCAGACTCACCAGTAATTGCCGATTCATCTACACTTGCAATTCCCTCTATTACTTCACCATCAGCAGGGATTATTTCGCCGGCTTCACAAATTACAATATCTCCTATTCTTAGGTCTAAAGCAGAAACTTTTTCTTCAGTATTGCCTACCTTTTTACGTGCAATAGAATTAATTCTTGACTTACGCAAATTTTCAGATTGAGCTTTCCCACGGTCTTCAGCTATAGCCTCTGCAAAGTTTGCAAACAGCACTGTAAACCAAAGCCATAACAAAATCTGAAGGTTGAATGAAGAAAATTTACCTTCGAATATATCAAGAAAAAATATTACTGTAGTGAGTGCAGCACCTACAGTTACTAAAAAGATTACAGGATTTCTTATTAAATAAAATGGATTAAGTTTTATAAAAGAATCCAGTATAGCTTTCCATAAAATTTTTTTATTGAATAGTGCAATATTATTTTTTTTCGTTCCCATTGTTAAAATGTAACTCCGTTGTGCATTAGTAATTGTTCAAGCAGTGGACCTATTGAAAGCACTGGGAAGAATGTAAGTGCTCCTACAATTAAAATAATTGATATCAACAGAAAAGAAAACATAAAGTTGTTTGTAGCGAGAGTACCGGAAGTAACAGGTGAGATATTTTTTTTGACGAGGCTTCCAGCAATAGCAAGAATTGGAACAATAACTGCATATCTGCCAATTAGAAATGCAAAGCTTATCAGAATATTATAAAAAAATGTGTTGGTATTTAGTCCAGCAAATGCGCTTCCATTATTGGCAATGGCTGATGTAAATGCATAAAGAATTTCAGAAAGCCCGTGTGGTCCTTTGTTTAAGATACTTGACAAACCTTGTTTTGTAACTACCGCAATTGATGAAAAAATTAAAATAATTATGCTAGGTAAAATTACTGCAAGGATTGACCACTTTATTTCATAGGCTTCAATCTTTTTACCGAAATATTCTGGTGTCCTCCCTACCATTAGTCCGGATATAAACACAGTAATGAGGATGAACAGAAACATTCCGTAAAGCCCTGACCCAACACCGCCAAAAATTATCTCTCCTAATTGCATGTTAAGCATGGCTACTAATCCAGTAATTGGTGATAAACTGCTAATCATTGAATTGACTGAGCCGTTTGATGATGCTGTTGTCGCAACAGTCCACAAAATACTATTAAATATACCAAAGCGTTGTTCTTTGCCCTCCATAATTCTGTTCGTTGCAAAAATTGGGTTGTATGAAATTTCCGAATAATAGGATACAGCAAAAAATATAATAAAAATAAAAAGCATAACACCAAAAATTGTCCATGCATGCTTTGGAGAGCCCAGCATTTTGCCGTAAGTAAAAACGAGTGAAGCAGGAATAAGAAGAAGAGAAAGCATTTCAAGAAAATTTGAAAATGGAGTCGGGTTTTCAAACGGAAAAGCACTGTTCGCATTAAAAAAGCCACCACCGTTTGTACCTAACTGCTTTATAGCTACTTGTGAAGCAGCTGGACCCATAGGAATAGTTTGTTTATATCCATCTAAAGTTGATACGGTAATATAGTGATGGAAATTTTGTACAACTCCCTGGGAAAGAAGCAGAATGGAAAGAATAATTGAAATGGGTAAAAGTATATAAAGTACACTCCTAGTTATATCAACCCAAAAATTGCCTATGGTGCTTCCATTTTTTGTTACTATCCCTTTAATTAGAGCAACTAAAACTGCAATACCGGTTGCTGCACTTAAAAAGTTTTGAACCGTTAAGCCAACCATTTGAACGAGATAGCTTAAAGTGGTTTCACCAGCATAAGACTGCCAGTTAGTGTTTGTTACGTAACTTATAGCCGTGTTTATTGCTAGCAACAAATCTACATTAGGAAGATTTTGAGGATTTAAAGGCAACAACTGTTGTGTTAATTGAAGTAAAACTAAGAATATTATTCCTATTAAGTTAAAAATTATTAGATGAAGCGCATATTCTTTCCAGTTCATTTGGTAATCATGGGCAATTCTTAAAAGTTTATATATAGTCGCTTCAACTTTTCCAAGTATTTTTGTAAGAAAATGTTTTTTGCCTAGGAAAACTTTTGCAAAATAATTACCAAGAATATAAGCTAGCAAAATTAGTAATATTAAAAAAAGTGCCAACTGCAGAAAATCTTTTCCGTAATTCATATTTATTTTGATTAAAATTTATCTGGTTTGATAAGAGTAATAACAAGATAAATCAGAAGAATAAAAGAAATTATTAAAGTTATTGTGTCCATTCCAAAAATTTTTATCATCAAATTACCATTATTATTATAAACTTTCTGTAAAAAGATTGTGAAGGGTTATAAAAATTTTATAAAGATTGGGCTATGTTTTTCAAATGCTGGAATATTTTATCTTTTTAAGTAATAATTGATTCAGTTATTACCACACCTTAACACCAGGTAAAATTTTTCAAAAATTAAAAAAAGATATTGCAAAGAATAATTAAGAAATTTGTAATGGTAACAATTAAGTCACCTTTTTATAAAATTTTAATTTACACTAAAATCTTAATTTATAAAAAATCATTATTGAATTCAAAAGAAAAAACGGCTAATTTAGCGCCTAATTTTAATTAACGTAACCTCATCATTAAATATGGGAAAAAGATGCAAAATGTATTTGAAAAACTTTCCAATAGAATTCAGGATTGGAGAAAAGAAGTTAAAAGTCTTCTTGAACAAAAAAGTGAAAGTGTAATTTCGCAAGTTACCGTTGCTCAAGTTTTTGGAGGAATGCGCGGAATAATATCTCTTGTTTGTGATACCTCAAGAGTACCACAAGATAAAGGGCTGATTATTCGCGAAATTCCTTTAGCTAAACTAATCGATAAAACTCCTGAAGAAGTTTTCTATTTGCTATTAACGGGCGAGTTGCCAAATAAAGAAGAAGCAGAAGACTTTAGCAATGAAATAAAAAAAAGGAAAATTGTGCCAGCTTATGTGTGGGATGTTCTTAAAGCAATGCCTAAGGACTCTCATCCCATGACTATGCTTGACACTGCAGTACTTGTTATGCAAAAAGAATCTGTTTTTGCAAAAGAATACGAAAAGGGAATTCGTAAAGAAGATTATTGGAAGTATACACTTGAAGATTCGCTTAATCTTGTTGCAAGAATTCCTGCTATTGCTGCTGCTATTTATAGAATGAGATTTGATAAGGGCAATATAATTAACCCAGCACCTGAAATGGATATTACCGGAGATTATGTACACATGCTCGGGTTTTCTGAAAACAATGAAGGTTTCAAAGATTTAATGAGGCTTTACCTCGTTGCTCATTGTGATCATGAAGGCGGAAACGTAAGCGCTTTAACAACACAAACAATTAACTCTGCTCTTTCAGATGTTTATTATTCTATCTCTGGTGGCTTTAATGGGCTTGCTGGCCCTTTACACGGGCTTGCAAATCAGGAAAGCTTAAAATGGATTTTAGAAACTATGGAAAAATTTGCCGGCGTACCAACTAAGGAACAGCTCGTCAAAATTGTTTGGGATACTTTAAATGCCGGTAAAGTAATACCCGGTTATGGTCATGCTGTGCTTAGAGTAGTTGACCCAAGATTTGAAGCATTTCTTAATTTTGGAAAGAAACATTTCCCGGATGATCCTGTTTTCAAAACAGTAGCTTTGCTTTTCGAAGTTGTTCCCGAAGAACTAAAAAAAATGCCGAAGATAAAAAATCCCTGGCCGAATGTTGATGCTGCTTCCGGTTCTATGCTTTATCATTATGGGTTAAAGGAATTTTCTTACTATACTGTTTTGTTTGCTGTATCTCGTACACTTGGATTGACATCGCAGGCTGTTGTAAACAGGGCAATGCTGAGTCCTATTATAAGACCAAAATCAGTTACGACGAAAAATATTAAAAACATGATTTCGTGATTTTAATACAAATCCTAGTACAATAATTTAAGTAATGTTTTCTCTAATTTAAGTAATGTTTTCTCTGCTTTGCAATTTAAGTGCATCAACTTTTTTAGTCTATAATTTGGCTATTAAGGTTGATGCATAAGTTTTATTATCAGAATTTTAAATATAACCTGTGTTGTGTCGTTTTTTGGCAATAATGGAGTAAAAGAAGAGAGTTACTTCCTATTTTTTCACTATTCTGAAAGGACTTTTCTGCAAAAAGTTAGACACATAATGGAAAATAATTTTGAGCTAATTAAAATCTTTTTTAAATAAAAATAAAAATCAAATTGAAATTCGTTTCTATATATTCTATATTTGGCAAACAAAAACGGTAAACATGTCTTCTAAAAATAAAGTTAAATTTGTATTTGTAACTGGCGGTGTTGTTTCCTCTTTAGGTAAAGGAATTACTGCCTCTTCATTAGGTCTTTTACTAAAACAGCGTGGTTTTAAAGTAACAATTCAAAAATTCGATCCTTATATTAATGTAGATCCTGGTACAATGAACCCTTTCCAACATGGTGAAGTTTACGTAACCGAGGATGGAGCAGAAACTGATCTTGACCTGGGGCATTACGAAAGATTCTTGGATGTTAACATGTCCAAAGCTAATAATACTACTACCGGGCAAGTTTATAATGAAGTAATTACTAAAGAAAGAAGAGGTGACTTTTTAGGTGCAACAGTTCAAGTTATTCCACATATTACTGATGAAATTAAGCAAAGAATGACCAAGCTTGCCGAGCTTGGCGAGTATGATGTTATTATTACTGAGATTGGCGGAACAGTTGGTGATATTGAAAGCCTTCCATTCCTTGAAGCAATGAGGCAGCTTATGCTTCAATTTGGCAGAAAAAACACTATGAGCATTCATGTTACTCTTGTTCCTTATATTGCTTCAGCCGGCGAAGTTAAGACAAAGCCAACTCAGCATAGTGTTAAAAATCTTCTTGAACTTGGAATCCAACCTGATGTTTTGATTTGCCGCTCTGAAAAAAAATTGTCGAAAGAACTGCGCGATAAAATTGCTCTGTTTTGCAACGTAGATTCTAAAGCGGTTATTTCTAATTATGACTCATCTACTATTTACGAAGTTCCACTTGTTTTGTTTAAAGAGAAGTTTGATCAAATTGTTTTAAGTAGACTCCATCTTCCTGATAGAAAAATAAAACTTGACGATTGGGAAAATCTTGTAAACAAAATTAAAAATCCTGTTCGTACGGTTGAAATTGCACTTTGCGGAAAATATGTTGAACACATGGATGCCTATAAAAGTATTATGGAAGCCTTTGTGCATGCCGGTGCAGAAAATAATGCAAAAGTAAAAGTTAAAAATATTAATGCCGAAGAACTTGAAAACGGAGACCCTGCTAAGTTGCTAAACGGAATTAGCGGTTTGCTTGTTGCTCCCGGATTCGGCGAACGAGGTATTGAGGGGAAGATTAAAGCAATAAACTATGCAAGGGTGAACAACATACCTTTCTTCGGTATCTGCCTCGGACTTCAATGCGCAGTAATTGAGTTTGCAAGAAATGTTTGCGGTATTTCAAAAGCTCACAGCTCCGAATTTAAAAAGAACAAATTCAGCGTTATTGATTTAATGCCTGACCAAAAGAGCATCAAAAATATGGGTGCTACAATGCGACTTGGCGCTTATCCTTGCGTTCTTGAAGAAGGAACAAAGGCTATAGAAGCCTATAAAACTCAACAGATTTCAGAACGCCACCGTCATCGTTACGAGGTAAATAATAAATTTAGGTCAATCCTTGTTGATAATGGTATGAAGTTAAGCGGACTTTCGCCAGATAAAGAGCTTGTCGAAATAATTGAACTCCCTTCTCATAGATGGTTTTTAGGATGTCAATTTCACCCCGAATTAAAATCCAGGGCGACAAAAGCTCATCCTTTATTTAGGGAATTTGTTAAAGCTTCACTTAAATATGCAGATGAAAAAAATGGTGATTCTTCAAATGAATAATTCTACCCTTATGAGTCAACATAATTCTTTTCTCAGTCCTATTAAAAATTTCAAATGGACTTCATTACAGAAAAATTTTAAATTATTTGTAACATTCAAATCTATTACGCTAAATTTCCATTTGCTTCTGTGTAAATTTAAATCGAAAGAAATAAACAAAAATCATAAAATAATTTTTTCTAAAAGATTTAATCCGATCTCATACAAAATGAACAAAATATTTTCTGTTTTTCTTTTAATATTTTCCTTTTTTTTGTACGGACAGTTGTTTGCTCAGCAAGCGTTAAATAGGGCTATTAAAAGAGGACTAGATCTGGAATATAATTTTAAATGGAAGCAAGCTGAAGATGTTTTCCAATCTATTATTGAAAAATACCCAAATGACCCGCGAGGCTACCATTACCAAGCAAGTATTTATTTATGGAGATACTTAAGCAACATTGATAAGCATGACCTCTATAAATTTACTGCTTATTCTGACACTACAATTGAAAAGGCACAGAAAATTTTAGAAAAGCAAAGTAATAACGAAAAAATTCTTTATACACTTGGCGCAGATTACAGCTTTAGAACCATTGCATTTACTAAAGCAGAAAAATTCTTAGATGCTATTTGGTCAAGCAAAAAATCTGAATCATATCTTAGTGAAACTTTAAAGGTGGATTCTACTTTTTATGATGCTTATCTTGGGCTTGGGCTTTATAATTTTGCAGTAGCTCAAATTCCTTCTGCGTTCAGGTGGGCTTTTAGTCTTGCCGGTATAAAAGGGGATAAAGAAGTCGGACTCAAGTATATTGAAATTGCGGCTCAGCATGGTGATTATACAAAAGTTGAAGCACAATATTTCCTTTCACAAATTTTATCAGATTTTTTATTAGACTATCCCAAGTCTGCTTTTTATTTAGAAAACCTTGTTGACAGATACCCCGGTAACAGCCTTTTTAATTATTCTCTTGCCGTTTTACAAATTAAAAGAAGAAATCTTGCTGATGCAAAAAAAATTCTCACAAAAATTATTAAGGGAAAAGATACTACTTTTAAGCAAATAATTGCTTTCTCGAATTTTTTAATGGGGGATGTTGAATTCAAACAAAATCAATTTAAGACTGCTATAACAGCCTATCTTAAATTTCTTAATAATACGGTTAATAATGATTACAAGGGAATTGCATCTTATCGACTTGCAATTTGTTACGATATAGTTGGAGATCATGCAGATGCCGTTAAATATTTTGAGTTGACAGATAAAGGCAATCCTGATATTGAAGATGATGTGTTTGCCGAGAAGCGAGGGAAAATCTACGTCAAAAGAACTCTTTCACAAAATGAAATTAAGCTTATAAAATATAGTAATATGATTGACAATGCCAAATATAAGGCAGCTTATGATTCATTATCAAACTTGCTTGGAGAATTACAAAATGATAAGCTTAAAGCGGAAGTTTATTTTTACCTGAGCGAGGCAGCTTATTCCTTAGGATTATATAAAGAATCATTAAATTTTTCATCAACTGCCAAAGTGTTAGATAATTTTGGCGAAACCTGGATTAAACCTTTTGCCTGTTACTATGCAGCTTTAGCTAGTAAAAAACTTAAGGATGAACAAGCAGTTAATAATTTTATTGCAGAAGCTAATGATTATTCTGGCTACGATTATGAGAAAAAATTAAAAAATATGATTTATGCCCTTACAGCAAAAGATTAAACCATTTTTTTCTTTATAGACAATTGAACTTTCATTGATTATTTTTTACTATTTAACTAATTTCAGTTACCTATTTTAAAAGAGTTATTTTGAAAATAGCTGTTTTTGTTTCGGGTCGAGGCTCAAATCTTCAAGCTATAATAAATTCCCAAAATTTATACAAAAGTTTTGAAGTAAAGGCAGTATTTAGCGATAAGAGTAATTGTCCAGCTTTTCAAATTGCCGAAAAAGAATTTATTAGAACTTTTTGCTTAGGCGAGAAAGAAGGCTTTACAAGCTATAGGATGCTTCCTCGTTTGTTAATGGACCTTGGAATTGAGTTTATTGTGCTTGCTGGATTTTTAAAACTTATTCCGAATGAAGTTGTTAAAAGTTTTAAAGAAAAGATTATAAACATTCACCCTGCTTTACTTCCTTGTTTTGGAGGTAAGGGAATGTTCGGGATGAATGTACATAAAGCTGTTTACGAATCTTCTGCAAAAGTAAGCGGCGTTACTATTCATTTTGTTGATGAAACTTACGATACTGGAAAGATTATTGCTCAAAAGTGCGTCGATATTTCTGATGTTAAATCGCCTGATGAAATTGCTGAAAGAGTACTAAAAGTTGAACATGAACTGTTACCATTTGTTATAAATAAATTTTCTTTAGGAAAAGTAAAAATTGAAGGTAACAGAGTTTTTATTTTATAAATTTGTGATAAGGTTAGATTTTGAAAAAACTGGCTTTAATAAGTGTATCAGATAAAAATAATATTTTGGAGTTTGCACAATCTCTTGTTCAGCTCAATTACGATATTATTGCAACAGGCAATACAGCTAAAGTGTTATCAAATGCTGGAATTGCCGTAAAAGAAATTAGCTCTTTGACCGGATTTCCAGAAATTTTTGACGGCAGAGTTAAAACTTTGCATCCTAAAATTTTTGGTGGTATTCTTTATCGAAGAGATAACAAAGAAGATCAAATCCAAGCTGAAAAAAATGGGATTTTTCCCATTGATATTGTGTGTGTTAACTTATATCCCTTTGTTAAAACAGCAGAAAATCCATCTTCAGACTTGGAAGTTATTATTGAAAATATTGATATTGGCGGGCCAAGTTTAATTAGGGCTTCGGCAAAAAATTACAAATTTGTATCTATTCTTACTTCTCCTTCTCAATATGAAAGTTTCATAGAGGAATTGGGGAAAGGTGAAATTAGCATAGATACACGCAAGAAACTTGCAGTTGCAGCCTTTTCTCATACAGCCAATTATGATACTTATATATCGAACTTTCTTGAAAAAAAATTTGAGCTGCCGTCTTCACATATAAGAATAAATTATCCAATTGAAAAAACTCTTCGTTATGGCGAAAATCCACACCAAAAGGCAGCTCTTTACGGGAATTTTAGTGATTTTTTTGAAGTATTTCACGGAAAAGAAATTTCCTACAATAACATTCTTGATTTAATCGCAGCGGTAGAACTTGCAGAAGAGCTTGGGGAAAATGTTTGCACTATTATAAAGCATCAAAATCCTGCCGGTGCTGCAAAAGGTGTATCACCCTTAGATGCTTATCAGCGTGCGTTAAAATGCGATCCGGTTTCTTCTTTTGGCGGAATTGTTGCTTTTACAAATACTGTTGATGCTGAAACTGCAGAAAAACTAAATGAAATATTTTTGGAAATTGTATGTGCTCCTTCTTATACAGAAGAAGCTATAAAAATTCTTTCTAAGAAGCGCGACAGACGACTGCTTCGTCAATTAAAGTCCGTTAGAGAAGATAAAATTACATTTAAAAATATCCCTGGCGGTGTAATAGTGCAAGAAGCAGATAGAACTACATATGAAGAATCAAATATTAAGATTGCAACAATTAAAAGTCCAACTCAAGAAGAATTTGAAGATTTATTTTTTGCATGGACTGTTGCCAAACATACAAAATCAAATGCAATTGTTTTTGTAAAAGATAAAGCTACTCTTGGAGTAGGTGCTGGTCAAATGTCAAGAGTTGATTCTGCAAAGATTGCTTTTATGAAAGCAAAAGAACACGGACTTGATTTAAAAAATTCTGTTGCAGCTTCTGATGCTTTTTTCCCGTTTGCGGATGGATTACTGGAAATTATAAATTGCGGTGCTACTTCAGTAATTCAGCCCGGTGGCTCTGTTAGAGATAATGAAGTTATTGAAGCCGCTAACCAACATAACATATCAATGATTTTTACTGGTGTAAGACACTTTAAACACTAAGAGGAAGTATGGGAGTTTTTGATTTTTTTTCAGCTGATATCGCAATGGATCTCGGTACAGCAAATACTTTAATTTATGTTAAAGGAAAGGGGATTGTATTAAACGAACCTTCAATTGTTGCATTTGATAGAAATACAAAGAAAATAATTGCTCTCGGCTATCGTGCAAAAGAAATGCAGGGAAGAGAGCATAAAGAAATTAAAGTTACTCGTCCAATGCGTGATGGAGTAATTGCAGATTTTGAAATAGCTGAAGGAATGATTCGTGCGTTCATAAAAAAAGTAAGAGCAGGCGCTCTTTCTAGCAGAAGAATTGTTGTAGCTGTTCCAAGCGGCGTTACAGAAGTTGAAAAAAGAGCTGTTAGAGATAGCGCTGAACATGCCGGAGCTAAAGAAGTCCATTTAATTGCCGAACCGATGGCGGCTGCTATTGGCATCGGCATTGACGTTGAAGCTCCAGTTGGCAATATGATTATTGATATTGGTGGCGGTACTACTGAAATTGCTGTAATTGCACTATCAGGAATTGTCAATGAAGAATCAATTCGGATTGCTGGCGATGAAATGAACTTCGCAATAATGCAATTCTTCAAAAAAAATCATAACGTACTTATAGGCGAAAGAACTGCCGAAGCCATTAAGTGCGAAGTCGGATCTGCCGTTCCTCTAAAAGAAGAAATTACAATTCAAGTTAAAGGTAGAGACCTTGTTGGTGGAATTCCTAAGACAACTGAAGTCAGTTCCGTTGAAATTAGAGAAGCGCTTAATGAAAGTGTTGTCCAAATTGTTGAAGCTGTTCGCCAATCTCTTGAAAGAACCCCACCAGAATTGTCTGCTGATATTTTAGATAGAGGCGTTATGATTACTGGCGGTGGCGCTTTACTTAAGGGACTTGATGAAAGAATAAGAATGGAAACAAATTTACCCGTTCACGTTGCAGATGATCCGCTTACAGCTGTTGTTCGCGGTGCCGGTAAAGTGATAGACAATTTAAATCATTATTCAAAAGTCTTAATTCGTAATAGAAGATATTAATGATCAGATTCTTTATTCATTTTTGGGAAGAATATAAAGAATATATTGTTCTTGTCATCTTTGTAATAATTAGTTTAGTTACAATTTCACTCAATAAACAACCCTCGGTTAAAAAGGCTCGTTCAATTGCTTTCAGCGGTTTTGCTGCAATTTCTTCTGTCGTTGCAGACGTTATCAACATTACTGGCGTTAAAAGTGAAAATGCAAAACTGAGAAAAATGAATGCTGAATTAATGCTTGAAGTTAGCAAACTTAGACATTATGGAATTGAAAACGCCGAGTTAAAAAGCCTGCTTGGTCTAAAAGACACCACCAAATATCCCTTAATACCAGCTACTGTCGTTTCTAAATCTCTATCAATTGCTCAGGGAACTTTTACTCTGAATGTTGGCAGCCTTGATAATGTTAAACCCGGAATGCCCGTTATAAATGAACAAGGACTCGTGGGCATTGTCAATTCTACTTCTGAAGATTTTTCTGTTGTTAGAACGCTAAAAAATCTTGACCTTAAATTAACTGTAAAAGACGAACGCAGCAGAATTGATGGTGTTATGAAATGGAACGGAAGCGATCTGGTCATTATCAATGTCCCAAAAACTTATGATGTTGAACCCGGAGATCGAATAATAACATCAGACCTGAGTTCTATAGTAGCTATTCCTTTACCAGTTGGAATTGTTATAGGATTAAGTAAAGTTGAAACCGGTATTTTTAATGAAGTTAAAATAAAACCTTTTGTTGACTTTGTAAGAACCGAACATGTTTTTGTTGTTGGAATAGTTGAAAATAAAGAGCTTGAAGGTATTCAACTTAATTTTTATAACAGAAACAAACCGGAGAAAAAAAATAAATGAGCTCAAAATATTATTTGCCAATCATACTTTTTTTCCCGGTTTTGTTAATTCAGGGTACTGTTATACCTCTAATTGCAGTTAATGGAATCATTCCGGATTTAATTCTAATTTTACTTGTATTTTATTCAATGAACTACGGACAGCTTTACGGAACTGTTTTGGGATTCATTTTTGGTTTTCTTTTTGACCTTATTACTGGTAGTTTACTAGGCAGTTCTATGTTGTCTAAAACGATTGCTGGTTTTATTGCCGGTTATTTTTCAAATGAAAATAAAAGAGATATTTATTTTAAAGCATATTCGTTTTCGTTAATTGTTCTTTTGTGCTCTACTATTGATTCGGTTGTGAATTCTTTTTTTACAACCGCAGAGTTAAACACGAATCTTTTTAATTTGATTTTTTTGCAGGGAATGCTTCCTGCTGTATATTCGGCAGTAATCGGTGCTTTTGTAATTTTATTTTATCCGAAAAGGAGTTTAAGTTGAGTTCGGAAAATTTTGCATCTTCCGAGCGGAAATCTATAGTTTATTTTTTTATCATCGGTACTTTTGTACTTCTGGTCTTCCGCCTTTTTCAGATGCAAATAATTGAATATACAGAATATAAAGAAAAAGCTGCTAATAACAGTATTAAAGCAATTGAACAAGTTCCCCTAAGAGGTGTTTTCTATGACCGCAATATGAATGTTGTTGTAAGCAATGTTCCTGCCTATACTTTACGAATTACCCCCGCAGAATATGACCCTAAATTGACGCCAACACTTGAGGCTGTTCTTGGTGTTCAACCCGGTTACATAAATAAAATACTCTATGAAAACAGAATTTACTCAAAATTCGTTCCCATTCGAATTAAGCGCGGGATAGATTTTAATGTTGTTTCCTGGCTCGAAGAAAATTCTGAGCATCTTCCAGGAGTTGATTATGTCGTCGAAATGCAAAGAGGCTACCCTGCTGGAATAAGAGGCTCGCACATGTTTGGTTACATCAGAGAAATTACCCCTAATCTTCTTGAAAAAAATAAAGATTATTATGCTCCAGGTGATTATATTGGATATAGCGGAATTGAAAAAGCTTATGAAAAGATACTTAGAGGAACAAAAGGATATAATTATGTAATGGTTGATTCGCGCCGCAGAGAAATCGGAAAATTCAAAGACGGAAAGGAAGATGTTCCTTCAATTAAAGGAAATGATCTTGTCCTTAGCCTTGACGAAGATGTTCAAAAAGCTGCCGAAGAAGGCTTAGAAGGTAAAAAAGGAGCTGCCATAGCTATTGATCCAAAGACTGGCGGAATTATTGCGATGGCTAGTGCACCAGATTTTGATCTAAACCAATTCTCTTATGTAACTTCAAAAGATTATTTGAAAAAATTATACAGTGACCCAGATAAACCATTCTTTAACAGAGCAACAATGGCAGCGCTGCCTCCAGGTTCAACTTTTAAAATTGTTGAAGCAATTGCAGCTTTGAATGATAATATAATTACCACCGATAATACATTTACATGCAGAGGGGGGCAAACTTTTTATGGCCGATATTTTAAGTGCGATGCTGTTCATGGTACTTTAAATGTTATTCATGCTATTGAACATTCGTGTAATGTTTTTTTCTATAATCTTATTTATAAAATAGGAATGGAAAGGTGGTTCAGATATGCCAAACTTTTTGGCTTCGGGCAAGATACTCATATCGATATTGGAAACGAATCATCAGGGTTTATTCCTAACGAACAATATTTTGAAAAGTTATATGGTTCTAATTGGCCCAAAAGCATTATGGCGAGTCTTGGAATCGGTCAAGGGGAAGTCAGTGTTACGCCAATTCAGTTAGCACAATATTGTTCATTAATTGCTAACGATGGGGTAACATACACTCCGCATTTGGTCAAAGGATATTTAACAAATGATACTCATAAACTTGTTCCTTTTACTTTCAAGAAGATTGATGTTGGAATTGATAAAAAAATTTTTGATATAGTTAAACAAGGGATGTTTCTTGTTGTCAATGGTTCAGGAACGGCTGCGGGCATTAAATCCAACGATATTCAGATTGCCGGAAAAACTGGAACAGCGCAAAATCCACACGGAAAAGACCACGCATGGTTTATTGGATTTGCACCTTATGATAATCCTAAAATTGCCGTTGCTGTTCTTGTGGAAAATGTCGGCTTTGGTGCAACTTGGGCAGCCCCAATCGCTAAAAAAATGATTGAAGCATATCTGCTTAAAGATAAACTTAAAAAGGATCAGTCCAATCCACAAACTGAGTTGAAAAATAATTTGATCGGAGCTTCTTTTGCGCATTGATTATAAAATTAATGACAAATTTGATTTTGGTATTTTTTTTACTTCACTTATTTTGTGCGGAATTGGGTTGGTGGCAATTTACAGCTCTACATTAAATAATCCACATGCAGCAGGTAATTTTCAAAAACAAGTAATTTGGGGAATTGGAGCTTACATAATATTTTTTGCTGTCTATTCTTTACCAACTAATATTTTTAAATCAATTTCAATTCCTTCTTATATTATTTCAATTCTGTTATTAATGGCAGTACTTGCTGTGGGTAAAAGAGTAAATGGAGCTAAAAGTTGGTTCGGATTTGCAGGGCTTGGATTCCAGCCATCTGAATTAGCAAATATAACAACAGTTATGGCAATGTCTGTTTTTCTTAGTAGAAAAAATATCGACATAAATTCATTTAAGAATATTTTGATTGCTCTTGCAATCGGTTTAATCCCAGTTGTATTTATTTTATTGGAGCCAAACCTCGGTAGTACCTTTATTTATTTTGCAATTATCATAGCTCTTTTATATTGGCGAGGCATTAGCCTTTTTGGACTTTTTGTCGTTCTCTCGCCAGGAATAGTTGCTATCGCTTCTCTTTTTGGATTTTCATATTTCATTATTTTTCTTGCTCTGGTTTTAATTTCTTTAATTCTTTTTAAGCAAGATTTATTTTTCAGCGGTTCAATTTTTGCTATTAACATTGCTGCAGGTTTTTTTACCGAATATGTTTTTAAGGCGTTAAAACCCCATCAGCAATTGAGGATTCTTTCATTTATAAATCCTTCCTCTGATCCGCTTGGCGCTGGTTATAATGCTATACAAGCTAAAATTGGTATAGGTTCCGGGGGACTTTTAGGAAAAGGTTTTTTATCCGGAAGTCAAACTCAGCTTCAATTTATTCCAGAACAATGGACGGATTTTATTTTTTGCGTGATTGGTGAAGAGTTCGGTTTTATCGGCTCTGTTATTACCATCATATTGTTCTTTTATATGTTTTATAGAATTTTTAAGCTTGCTTCTTTTGCTAAGGATGAATTTAGCAGCCTTTTGCTTATAGGAATTCTAACCGTCCTTTTTATGCACTTTTTAATAAACGTCGGAATGGTAGTTGGTATTCTTCCAGTTATCGGTTTGCCATTACCATTTGTTAGTTATGGAGGAAGCGCTTTGGTAGTTAACTTAATAATGCTTGGTATCGTTGCTAATATCTATCGTACAAGAAAAAATTATATATGATTTTACTGGAGTTTTATGAATGCCTTATCTAAATTGATAAATAAAAATAAAGAGAATAAAATAATTTGCGTTGGACTTGATACCGACATTGATAAGATCCCTTCTCACCTTTTAAATACAACAAATCCTGTACTTGAATTTAATAGAGCAATTATCGATGCAACGAAAGATTCTGTAGCTGCTTATAAAATTAATTTTGCTTTCTACGAATGTAACGGTGCGGAAGGATTTAATAATCTTAAATCTACAATTGATTTAATTCCAAAAGATATTTTAATTATTGCCGATGCAAAAAGAGGCGATATCGGCAATACTTCCGATATGTATGCAAAATCCGTTTTTAATTATTTTAATTGTGATTCTGTTACTGTTAATCCTTATTTGGGTGAAGATTCGGTAAAACCATTTTTGAATTATCAAAATAAATTAATTTTTGTTTTAGCATTAACTTCAAATCCGGGTTCTGCCGATTTTGAAAAGCTAAAACTTGAAAATGGTAAATTTCTTTTTCAAAGCGTTATTGAAGCAGTGAATAAATGGAATACAAATTCTAACTGTGGTTTGGTCTTCGGCGCAACACAGTTTGATGAGCTTAATAAGAATATAAATTCCTTTAAAAACTTACCTGTTCTCTTGCCTGGAGTCGGAGCGCAGGGGGGCAGCCTTGAAGATGTTGTTATAACTTTTAAAGCACACAACCGATCTAATTTTTTAATTAATGTTAGCCGTAGCGTAATTTATAAATCGCACGGAATAGACTTTGCTTTTGCAGCAAAAGAAGAAGTTGAAAAAATGAATAATATTATTTATAAAATTTTGAACCAATAAGTTTGATGTTTTTCTTTTTGCTTACTTTTTATTTGAAATGTGTACTTAAATATTAAAAAATGTAACCTAATTTTTAGGATGAATCTGTTAAAGGTATATTAATTATCCTTAACTTTGTTTGTCTAATTTTTGTATTTTAATGCTCATTTTTAATAATTGATAAATTTTATGAAGCGTTTTGAAAAGCATATTTTTGTTTGTGAAAATAAAAGACCTGAGAATGACCCACGAGGCTGCTGTTTTAATAAAGGAAGTGGAGAGGTGAGAGGTTTGTTTAAAAAGAGATTGAAAGAATTAGGCTTGAATCATTTGGTTAGAGCTAATTCTTCCGGCTGTCTTGATGCATGTGAATTCGGTGCTACTGTGTTAGTATATCCTGAACAAATATGGTATGGCGGTGTTAAAATTGAAGATGTCGAAGAAATAATTCAAAGCCATATTATTCAAAACAGACCGGTAGAAAGATTAGTTATTAAAGATAAAAGATTTCACAAAGATGACAACAAAATCTGAAAAGCTTAGAGCTAAAAAAATATTTTCACTTTTAAGTGATGAATATCCAAAAGTTAAAATTGCTCTTGATTTTAATAACGCATTTGAACTTTTAATTGCAACCATTCTTTCTGCGCAATGTACAGATGAAAGAGTTAACATTGTAACTAAAACTTTATTCAAAAAATACAAATCTGCTAAGGATTTTTTAAAGGTACCAATTGAGGAATTAGAAAAAGATATTTACTCAACCGGTTTTTACCGTCAAAAAGCAAAAAGCATAAAAAATTGTTGCGAAGTTTTAATTAATGATTATCAAGGTAAAGTTCCAAATGATTTTGAAGCTTTAACCAAACTTCCAGGTGTTGGAAGAAAAACTGCATCGGTTGTTGCTGGAAATGCTTTTGGAATTCCGGCAATTGCGGTTGATACTCATGTAAAAAGATTATCTAACCTTCTCGGTTTTATTAAATCGAACAATCCAGAAGAGATTGAGGCAAAACTAAAAGAGCTCTTGCCAGAATCTGATTGGATAATGTTGTCTCACTACCTTGCAGCTCACGGCCGTAAAATATGTATAGCCCGAAAACCTCACTGCTTACAATGTATTCTGGCAGACCTCTGCCCAAGTTTTAATCCAGAGGCTAAATAATATTTTTTACTAAAATTTTCTTATGTTTATTTTTTAAAACTTGAGTATAAACAAATTATTAGAATTACAATTATGGAAGAGGTTGAACGTAACAGAGAATATTGTCTTTCAATTTTGAAAGAATATACTAAATCCGAAAGTTTATTAAAGCATGCCTATGCAGTTGAAGCATGCGTTAAAGCTTATGCCGAAAAATTTGGGCAAGATGTAACTTTTTGGGGTAACGTAGCATTGCTTCATGATTTTGATTATGAAATGTTTCCAACTGCAGCAGAACATCCATTTAAAGGAGAGGAAATTTTACTAGCAAAAGGTTTTAGTAAAGAGTTTACGAAAACAATTTTGTCTCATGCTGATTACAGCGGGGTTCCAAGAGATACATTGATTGCAAAAACTTTATTTGCTTGTGACGAATTAGCAGGTTTTATTACTGCGGTTACTTATGTACGCCCCAATAAATCTTTAGACGAAGTGGAAGTTAAATCCGTTAAGAAAAAAATGAAAGACAAAGCCTTTGCCAAAAGTGTAAACCGGGATGACATCTTAAAAGGAGCAGCTGAATTGGGCGTTGAACTTGATGAGCATATTCAATTTTGCATTGAAGCAATGAAAGCAAAAAAAGAACTTTTAGGATTTTGATGATTGGAGATGTAGTCGAAAATTTTGTACTGAATGATCAGTACGGTAAAAAATTTAACCTTTATGATAATTTGACTAATAAAGTGTTACTAATTTTTTATCCTAAAGACAATTCTCCAGTGTGCTCAATGCAAATGAATGACTACACAAAAAATTTACAAATTTTTGAGAAAAATAATATTTCGTTGATAGGTATTAATTCTAACTCTGAAAATGAGCATTTAAATTTTTGCAATAATCTTAGAATATCTTTCCCACTTTTAGTTGATTCAAATAAACAAGTGACAAAAAAATTTAATGCTCTAACCATTCTCGGTACAACAAAACGAAAGTTAGTTCTGATTAATACGGATAGAAAAATTATATTTGAAAAGAACACACTTTCTCTTTTTTATCTAAATACATCAAAAATTTTAGATACTTTAAGAGCTCAAGGTTTAATTTCATAATAATAATTTTTATTGTGTCCGAGCGAAATTCACTTGACATTCTATACAAAGGTTAACTAAATTTGTTCAAAATTTTGGGAGTTTTATTAAGAGAATTTGCTACGGGACTATAGTTGTTACTGAGATGGATAAATATTTAAAAACTCTGTAACGGATAATAACAAATAATATTTTTATATGATTAGCAGATTCTCTGTATTATTCTTTCTTTTTATTTCTTCATCTTTGCTTGCGCAAAGCGGATTGCAAATAATTTCGTCAACTAATCAATCTATAAGAATTCGATACACGCCAGATTATTCCGATAGTTCGGTTGTTATGATTGATAATCAGGCTTATTACAAAATTAATTTCCCGGGAGGGATACTTTCGCAGCCACAAGATTTTGGAATGCCTGCAGTGATGCAAAAAATTATTACAATTGGAGTCCCTTCACGAAATGGGAATTCTATTGAGATAATTAGCAGTACGATGAAACAAATATCTGGCAAGCTTGTTCCAATACCAACTCTTAATAAGGGAGGAGTATCCGGATCCTATCAATATACGGTTAGCCAAAACTATTATTCTTATAAGATGCCATCAGAAGTAATTTCTTTTGGAGATTTTGGATTGATGAGGAGCATCCCAGTTCAAAGTATAATAATTTCACCAATTAAATTTGATCCCAATTTGAATACAATAACGCTTTATACAAGCATTACTTTTCAGATTAATTATTCCTCAAATCAAACTATAGCCAGTAAGCCTGCAGGAGATTTCTTAGACGGTATTCTTATCAATTACAATGTTGCCAGATATTGGGCAACAACAAGCTCAAAATCTCAGCGTTTATATAAAGGTACTTTCAATAGCGTTCTTTCATCAGGTACATGGTACAGGTTTGAAGCTCCTCAAGAAGGAATTTATAAAATTACAAAATCAATGCTTGCATCTTACGGAATTGATCCGAATACAGTTGATCCACGAACAATTAAAATTTATAATAACGGAGGCAAAATTTTGCCAGAAGATATAACTGCTTCAAGACCAACTGACTTAGTCGAAAATGCAATTATGGTTGTAGGGCAGGATGATGGACATTTTGACGACAACGATTATATTCTTTTTTATGCTCATGGAACTGATTTTTGGAGTTATGATTCTGTTTCTCATTCAATTATTAGATACCATAATCCATATTCAAATCCAAATTATTACTGGATTACCTCGGGAGGGGCACCTGGTAAAAGGATGGTGGCTCAAACAAGTATTACTACTTCAAATGTTTATAACCAAACTACATCTGCTGCTTATGCAGATTGGGACCAAGATGAAATAAATATTGGTAAAACAGGCAGAGAATATTTAGGAGATAGTTTTCAGCCGCCATCAAGTTTATCTAGAACCTATACCACAAAGCTTGATGGGTTGGTTCCAAGCTCAACAATAAATTATAAAGTTAGATTTGTTGATGCTTCTGCCGATAACATTCCACTAGAAGTTGATGAAGGATCTAACCGGCTTTATTATCAAATTCAATATGGTTATGGCTCAAATGAATATTCCAATGGAGTAGCTTCAATTTTTAGTATGACTTTTAATGGTTCTCTACCAGATAACAGAAGCCTTCTTAAGTTTACAATTACGCCAGTGTCTGCTTCATCGATATGTTATCTTGATTATTTCGAAATTTATTATCAAAGGCTACTTCAAGCTGTTAACGATAATCTTTTGTTCTTTTCTAAAGACACAAATGCGGCTGTACAATATAATCTATCAGGATTTTCATCAAGTAACATTATGGTTTTTAATGTTAGTGATGAATCAAATGTTAAGCTTATTACGAATAGTTCAATTAGCGGCGGCCAATGCTCATTTGTAGCTCAGGAAAACTATGGTTATACTTCGAAATATTTTGCTGTAGGAAGCGGCAATTTTTTGACCCCAAGTAATCCTACTCAAATTTCTAATTCTAATTTGCATGGAATTCAAACCGGCGCCAAATTTATTATTATCACCAACAAAGCTTTTGAAGATGCAGCACAAAGATTAAAAAATTATAGAGAGAATACAGCTAAAACAAAAATTTCTTCAATTGTTGTAGATATTGATCAAATCTATAATGAATTTTCATGCGGAATGGTTGATCCGACCGCTATGCGTGATTTTATAAAATATGCTTATGATAACTGGCAAATTACGCCCGAATATGTTCTTTTCTTTGGAAAAGGTACTTATGATGCTAAAGATGTTGAAGGATATCATACAGATTTTGTACCTACATATCAAACAGAAGAATCTCTTGATGAATTAAATTCTTACACAACAGATGATTATTTTGTAAGGGTTTCGGGTAATGACCCAATTATAGATTTGGCTTATGGAAGAATTCCTTGCATAAGTGATGAACAAGCAAATGATGAAGTAGATAAAATTATATCTTATGAAAGCAATAGCCAACCTGGAACATGGAGGGATTTAATTACTCTTGTTGCAGATGATGGTTGGCATTCTACTGTTTGGGAAGGAGCCGAACACACTGCGCCTTCGGAAGAACTTGCTAATACCGACTCTTTAATTCCCCCATCATTTACGATAAACAAAATTTATCTTGCTGCTTATCCCGTTGTTATTACCGGAGCGGGAAGAAGAATACCTGAGGCAAACAAAGCTATTGTAAGCGCAATTAACAACGGTACTCTTATTTTAAATTACATTGGGCACGGTAATCCTCAAATTTGGGCGGATGAGCAGGTCTTTGTTCAAAGTACTACAATCCCTCAGCTGAATAATAATAATCTTTTCTTTTTAACTGCAGCTACTTGCGATTTTGGACACTATGATTTAACGAACTCTCAGAGCGGAACAGAGGCTTTGTTATTTCTTAAAAATGCCGGATGCATTGCCGCATTTTCTTCTTCTCGGTTGGTTTATTCGTATTATAATCATGAATTGCTTTTCCAATATTTCCATGACCTTTTAACTACTCCAAGGGATACAATGAATTTACCTTATCCGTTGGGCAAATTAACTTTTATAACAAAGCAAATTTATTATGATGTGAACAGCCAAAAATATGAACTATTTGGTGACCCCACTGTTCGTTTAGGAATGCCCCAATACTCGGCTAAAATTGATTCTATCAATGGTCTATCTTCAACAGGTACCCCCGTGCAAATAAAAGCACTAAGTACCGTTACCATAAACGGAGAAATCAGAAAACCAGATAATAGTATATGGTCTGATTATAACGGTACTGCTACGCTTTCAGTATTTGATTCGCAAAGACAAATGCCTTTGCCTGCTTTGGATAATTTTGTAATTACCCTGCCCGGCGGTTTACTTTTTAATGGCAATATTTCAATTGTTAATGGAAAATTTAAAGCTAATTTTGTAGTCCCTAAAGATATTTCATATCAAAATCAATCAGGTAAAATAATTGCCTATTTTTCAAATAGTACCGGCGATGGAATAGCTTATACTAATAATATTATTGTTGGTGGAACTGATTCCACAGCTGTAAACAATAATATAGGGCCAAGCATAAAAATATTTTTTGACGACACAACTTCAACAAATACTGGTTTAATAAATCCAAACTCAACTTTAATCATAAAATTAGTTGATAATAACGGTTTAAATACTACTGGTACTGGAGTCGGACATAAATTAGAAGGCATCTTGAACGACCAAACAAGTTCACCTATAGACTTTACAAATTATTTTGTAGGAGATTTAAATTCTGGCGGAAAATCTGGTGAGGTTCTTTATCGGTTTAATGGACTTGACCCTGGCGATTATAAGTTAAAAGTTACTGCTTGGGATGTATTTAACAATGCCTCATCGCAAACTGTGTTTTTTACCGTAGTTAGCAGTGAAGGATTAGTTATTAAAAATATTTATAATTATCCAGATCCTTTTGCTTACAACACAACTTTTACATTTCAGCAGAATTTAACAAAGCCAATAGATGTTAAAATAAAGATTTATTCAATAGCAGGTAGATTGATTCGTGAAATTGACAAAAATGGCATTAATGAAAAATTTGTTAAAATTAGTTGGGATGGTCGCGATCAAGACGGTGATTTAATTGCTAACGGAGCTTATTTGTACAAAGTTATTGTTGAAACCGTTGATGGGCAATATAGCCAAAGTGCTTATGGCAAATTGGCAATAATTAGGTAGTGAGAATTTTTTTTGCATAAAATAAAACTTATAAATTATCTATCTTAACTTTTTGTTTAGAAAGGTTCATTTAAATTATAAAAGGAAAAACAAATATGAAACTAATCATTAAGCTTTTATTGTTCAGTATGATATTTACATTTGTTCAAAAAGCTACTTTTGCACAGGGTCAAGCTGCGGTACCATTTCTTCTAATTGCACCTGATTCTAGAGCCGGCGCTATGGGCGAATCGGGCGGTGGTTTGGCAAATAATTCTGCTGCAATCTTTTGGAATCCAGCCGGTATTGCTTTTTTGGACGGTGCTGAGGTCAGTGTTACTCACAGTAATTGGCTTCCCCAATTTAATGTTGGTATCTTTTACGACTATCTGACTTTTAGAGATTATATCCCTGATATCAATGGAAGCATCACTTCAAGTGTTACTTATATGAATTATGGGCAATTTGTCCGTACGAGTGAATTCTCTCCAACTCCGATTGGAACTTTTGATGCTTACGATATGGCTTTTACTGTTGGCTATGCTACTAAACTTTCGGCTGATTGGGGGATAGGATTTAATCTTAGATTAATTCATAGCCAACTTTCCGATCAGCCTACTGCTAATGAACAAGGGCATGGCACTGCTACTACTGTTAGCTTCGATGTCGCTACTATGTGGCGTCCAGCCAAATTTATTCTACCTTTTATAGATTATGACCTTGGCAAAAAATTCAGTGTTGGAGTAAACTTAAGCAATCTTGGTCCTAAAATTTATTATATCGATAGAGCACAAGCCGATCCTTTACCTACAAACTTTAGACTCGGAATTGCTTGGAATATCTTTAGTGACCAATATAACTCATTGATGTATACTCTTGATTTTTCTAAAGAACTAATTAGTACCGATTCTTCAAAACAATTTTATCAGGCAATTTTCACTTCTTGGGCTGATAGACCTTTTAACCAAGAACTGCAATCTATTGCTACTTCAATGGGATTTGAATATTGGTATGGTACGCCGGGGGATTTTCTTTTTGCATTACGTATGGGTTATTTTTATGAAGACCCATCTTATGGCGGACGTAAATTTATGAGCTTTGGTGCTGGTATCAGGTATGACATTTATGGATTCGATTTCAGTTATTTAACTACTTCTATGTTTCAGAACGGAGATCAAAGTCCTTTGAATAATACTTTAAGATTTACTATTTCAATCGGGTGGGGTGGTACAGTTGGCGAAACACGCGGACTTCCAAGAGGAATTTAACATCGTATGAATAAATCTTTTTTCGTAATAATATTTTTATGTTTGGGATTGGGCAGCTTATCTGCCCAATCTTTTAATCATAAAATTGAAGCTTTCCCTTCTTCGGTCAAAAGTAATTTGACACAGGGAACTCTTAGAATCCTTGCTGTAATGGTTAATTTTCCCGTTGATAAAGATGAAGCCACCGACGGCAATGGCACATTTGGTTCTATTTATTCGCAAAATTATGGGAACAATATAATTGATCCACTTCCGCATGATAAAACTTATTTTGAAGAGCATCTCTTATTTGTAAAAAATTATTTTAGTAAAGTCTCTAACGGTAAGTTAGATATTGAATATACCGTGCTTCCTTCTATAATTACCGTTAGTAAAATGATGAGAAATTATTCTCCACCTTCTAATTCAGATGATTTTACTTTGCTTGCTAATCTTTCAAAAGAAGTTTGGGCTAAAGCCGATTCGGCAAACCCTGGTTTTGATTTTAAAGATTACGACCTCTTCGTTATTTTTCATGCCGGTGTTGGCAGAGATGTTTCCTTGCCGGGAAGCATAAACGATTCAAAAGATTTACCTTCAATTTATTTTAATTATAATTCCTTTGTTAAAATTTATGGAAATACTTTTACAGGATTTCCTGTTTCGAATAACTCTTTTGATATAAAAAATTCTTTAATAATTCCCGAAACTGAAAGCAGAGAACAATCAACTTACGGTGGAACGGTTTTATATCAGTTAACTATTAATGGATTACTCGCGGCAAGTGTTGGTAGCTATTTAGGGCTTCCAGATTTATATAATACTCAAACCGGTTTTAGTGCGATTGGTAGATTCGGCTTGATGGATCCACAATCTATTTTTGCATACAATGGAGCTTTTCCGCCTGAACCTTCTGCATGGGAAAAAATATATTTAGGCTGGGCTACTCCAGTTACTATTCAACCAGGTAATTATTCAGTTGATCTTACTGCTAATTTAGTCGCTTCTCCGTCGGATACCGTTATTTTAAAAGTACCAATAAATTCATCAGAATATTTTTTAATTGAAAACCGACAAAGAGATGCGTTAAATAATGGTTCGATTATAACTTATTATGTTAATGGAAATCAGTATACTCAAACTTTTTTAAAAGATCAAACAGGATTTACTAGTATTGATACAGATTCTCTAAAAGGCGTTATTTCAAATGTAGATGAATTTGATTGGGCTTTGCCTGGGCTTATAGATGATACATCCAGTTATAAAGGCGGAATTTTAATCTGGCATATTGATCAAAATGTAATAGACACAACTTTAGCAGACGACCGAGTAAATGCCAACTCTGTTCGTGGTGTTAATTTAATGGAAGCAAGCGGAGTTCCAGAAATAGGTCAACAATTTACTGATCTTTTAGGAAATCAAGTGATTGGAGAAGGTTCTTATCTTGATTATTGGTATTCTGGTAATCAGGCTACACTTTATAAAAATATTTTTTCCGATTATACCCGACCAAATTCCAAATCAAACTCTGGTGCAAATAGTTTAATTACGATTTCCAACTTTTCTGCTATTGGCAATAAAATGAGTTTTAAGATTTCTTATGGTGATTCCTTAATTAAACCGTTATTTGCAAAACAAATTCAATTGGTTCAAGGAAATAATAAATTAAATGTTTCTTCCTCTGCTTCTGGTATAAATTATAATGTTATCTCAAATTCTGCTCTGATGGTTTATGATAAGAACGGAAACTTTTTGAAATCCATTTACAATTTCTCAAATTATAAACCTGCTTCGATTAGTTTTAATAATAATTATTTTACCTTTGGTACGTTTGATTCAACTTTAAATTTTTATAGTAGTAATGGAACGACAGATTTCAACTCTTCGTTAAATATTGGTGATGAAATTACTGCTCCTCCAGTCATTTATAATCAAACTGGGCAGCCGCCTACCTTATTAGTCGGTACGAGGAAGGGAAAAGTTATTGGATATGTACTTGGAAATAATTTTAATATTGCTCCTGTCTTGTCTGCTAACTTCAATTTAAGTATTCCTAATCTTTCAATAGAAAAAATTACTGTTAACGGTGATTATTATTCATTTATTGGTTCTTCAAATAATCAATTTACTGTTTTAGATAATAAAGGTAATTCTTTTTCTGATAACGGAGACGTTTTAGACTTTGCTTCTACTTCTGATAATAAAGGCAATTATATAAATGTAATTCTTACAACGGGTAATCATTTTAAATTAATTAGTTCCGGAAAACTTTTAAGAGAATTTACTATAAATTCCGTAAATAATATAACCTCATTTTCTTTGGCTGACCTTAAACAAGACGGTAATAATTATATTTTATTCACTAACGGCAACCGGCTTGATGCCGTAAATTTGCAAGGAGCCGAAGCAACTAATTTTCCATTTCTTGATCCGCAATCAATTGGTTTTATTTCTACGCCTTTAGCTGCTGATATTTCGGGAGACCAAAAATCGGAAGTTATTGCTGCTACAAGTGATGGAAGAATTTTTGCTGTTGACGGAAGTTCTGCAAATATTGTTGATGGTTTCCCTATTTCTACGGGTTCTCAGCTTGCTTCAGTACCGGTTCTGTTTAATGATAGTTCTGAAGTTTTTTTGGCTTCTATAAATACTCAAAATAATTTTGAAGCCTGGAAAGTTAGTTCTTCTCAAGGAAAGGTTTTTTGGAGCGAAGAGGATGGTAACAGTTTTAACCAGGCTTCTGTTGGTGCTGCGGTTAGTGCAAACGTAATTAATGAATTCTTCCCTGCTTCAAAAGCCTACAACTATCCAAATCCGGTTTATGGTAATGTAACTTATATTCATTATTATGTTTCGCAAGATTCTAAAATTAATATTAAAATTTTTGATCTTGCGGGCGATTTTGTTGCCGAACTTAACGATAATGCACAAGGCGGTTATGAAAAAGAGACTCCATGGTATGTAAATAATATTCAAAGTGGTGTTTATCTGGCTAGAATACAGGCTCAAAGTAATGGAGGGATAACAGAATCCAATATTATTAAAATTGCCGTCATTAAATAATTCTTTATTGAAGAAGTTTATTTTTCCTAACTTATAAAAAAGCGGATTAAGAACTTTTCTTCTTTGCAATTTCTGTTTAATGTAACCTTAAAAATAGAACCGAACTATGGTAAAATATATTAAAATAATTTTTGTAACATTTTTTCTTTTTACCACTTTTGCTTATTCTCAGTATACTGAATTTCACCCTGAGTTAAAATGGTATACTATAAAAGGCAAACATTGTATGGTGCATTTTCATGAAGGGACTGAAAGAACGGCTCGGGTTGTTGCTAAAATTGCCGATGAAGTTATTGAGCCGCTTATTTCACTTTATGATTATGATCCCGGCATTATCAACTATGTTATTAAAGATATGGACGATTATTCAAACGGGGCAACTTATTTTTTTGATAATAAAATTGAAATTTGGACTAGCGCTTTGGACTTTGATTTACGCGGTTCGCATAATTGGCTGCGTAATGTTATAACACATGAAACTACACACATGGTTCAGATTCAATCAGCAATGAAGCTCGGAAGAACAATTCCTGCAATTTTTCTTCAAGAACTTAATTATGAAGATGAAAGAAGACCGGATATTTTATATGGCTACCCTAACGTAATTGTTTCTTATCCTGTTGCTACCGTAAACGTGCCTTCATGGTTTGCCGAAGGAACCGCTCAATACCAAAGGAAAGAATTCAATTATGATAATTGGGATACACACCGCGATATGATCTTGCGCTGTTATGCCCTTAATGGAAATATGCTAACCTGGAACGAAATGGGAGTGTTTGATAAAACTAGTTTGGGAAATGAATCCGTTTATAACGCTGGATTTGCTTTAACGAGATATATATCTCAAAAATACGGTGAAGATAAACTTGAAAAGATAAGTCATGACCTTGGTAAATGGAATGTTTTTACAATTGATGCTGCCTTTAAAGATGTTTTAGGAAAGGATGGTAACCAGGTTTATGATGAATGGAAAAATTTTATTATTGAAGATTACCGTAAGCGCAGCGCCAATGTGCTCTCAAATCTTATTGAAGGCGACAAAATTTCAGATACTGGGTTTGGCAATTTTTATCCAACTTTTTCGCCGGACGGGAAAAAATTTGTTTATATTTCTAATAAGCACGAAGATTACCTCGGCCTTTCAAGTGCTTATTTGTATGACTTGAAAACAAAAAAAGAAAAATTCCTTACCGAAGGTGTTAGCACAAGTATTAGCTGGATCCCTGGCGAAAATAAATTAATTTATTCTAAACTTTCTGATGATAATCCTAACTGGTACAACATTCACGATCTTTATGTATATGATATTGATAAAGAGAAAGAAACGCGATTAACTTATAATTTACGCGCCAATCAGCCTTTCGTCTCTCATGATGGTAAAAAAATTGTTTTTTTGTTTGAAAGAGATGGAACAACCAACCTTGCAACTGTGGATATAAATGGAAAGAATTTTAAACAGCTCACTTTCTTTAACAATGGCGAACAAGTTTATGAACCTAAATTTTCTAACGATGATAGTTTTATTATCTTCGATTATTCTTATACAGAAGGAAGAGATATTGCCCGCATAGATACTTCCGGTAAAAATTTTGAGTTTGTTATTAGAGGAAATTGCGATAATAGAAACCCAGTGTTTGATTCTAAAGGTAATTTAATTTACTGTTCGGACACAACCGGAATTTTTAATCTTTATTCTTTTGACCCTAAAACTGGCAATAAGAAACAACTTACTAACGTTATTGGAGGAACATTTATGCCTTCTGTTGATAAAGATGGCAATATCTTATATTCTGGTTATACTTCTACTGGATTTAAAATATTCGAAATTTCACCCGAAGAAGAAAGAAATGTTATTCCAGATAAAAATTATGAACGGGTTTCAAATCCACCGTTGGGAAAAGATAAACCAAAAGGTGATTTGAAAAATTTCGATCTTGCCAAGTTAATTCATTATAACGACAGGGAAACTCCTGATTATAAAGTTGAGCCTTATAGCGGCGTCTTTTCTAAAATGACATTTTATCCGTTTATTAGGTTCGATAATTATAATACTACAAATAACTTTTTTGAAAAAATCAAACCGGGCGTCTACCTTTCTTCTAGCGATATGCTTGATAGATATTCTCTTTTTGCAGGTGCAGATATAAACAGCAGACTTGAACGTGACTTGTTCCTTATTTTTAGCTATGATAATAAAATTCCCTTTCTCTTTGATGTCGGCATCAAGCCCCAACTTTCAATAGAATTGTACAATATTAGCAGAAAGACAAACACTTCTGTTGGTTTCGGTGCCGATACGGTTGGCAATCAGGTAAGCTATATTTATAGTCTTCCAACTAATGTTTCTTATAATTTATTTGAGTTTGATTTTGCTGCTAAGCAGAGAATTTTTGCCAGAGGCTCTAATATTGAATTCCGATATATTTATAGTAGTTATACTGCTGATATTGGCAGCTTTATTATTCCTGATCCTCTTATGCTTTATCCTGAAACATCCGATACATATCTTATTGGAAATAATTTTCAGATTAAATATACCTTTGATTATACTAAGCCAACTAAGGATGCTGAAATTAATCCAATAGGAATGAATCTTGACCTAACTTATAATTATGAACTGAATAAGTTCAACCCAGACGGAAATTATTCTGTGCAGAATGGTTTATTACAACCTGTCTACAATAATTATAATTTTAGTATGCTTGAATTAAATACCAAATTTCATGCACCTTTGGGCGATAATCAAACTTTAACTACTAAATTAAGGCTTGGTTCTATTATTGGTCCAATTATGCCAGACTTCTTTGACTTTTATCTTGGCGGTATTGTTGGTATGAAGGCTTATCCATATTATGCTATTGGTGGAAATCATGTAGCTTGGTTTAACCTTACATACCGTTTCCCTTTATTTACAAATATCGACGCGAGATTCGGACAGGTCTATTTGGATAAAATCTTTATGTCTTTTTATGGTGATTTAGGAAATGCCTGGAATTATAAATTCCCGTTAAGTGATTTAAAAAAGGGTGCCGGTACAGAAATTAGAATTCACATGGTCTCTTTTTATGAATTCCCTACCGACTTCTTTATAAATGCATCTTATGGGTTTAATAAATTCTCTAAAGAAATTAGTGGTGTTACTGTTACTTATGGTAAAGAATGGCGATTTTATGGTGGCTTATTGTTTGGCTTTGATATTTAAATTTTATAAAAAAGTATATTGGAATTTTTTATTATGAAAAAAATATTATCTTTATTCTTTATATGTGCGTTTTATATTTTATTTTTTAGTGAAATCAACTTTCCACAGGAGCTAAATAAAACTGCTGTCATAAATAAAAATTTAAGTGGCATTTTTTCTTTTGATGCAAACTCTATCGCACCAGAAAATGTTTCCACGCAAAGTGCAGCTGAGCTAAATATTCAAAATCCCAAACTTAAATCAGAAGTTCTTGCTGGGGTTCTTTCTGCAGTTGTCCCTGGTGCTGGCGAAATATATTACGGTTCTTATTTGAAAGGCGCAATTTTTTTAGCCGTTGAAGCTGCAGCAATTACAACTGCTCTTGTTTATAATCATAAAGGCGACACTCAAACTAATTTTTTCCAAAACTACGCTAATGAACATTGGAGCGTAAGCCGATATGCTCATTGGACTGCACAAAACCTTAATACCCTTGCGCCAGGAATTCCGCAGTCCGATATTCAAAAATTTCAAAATGCTTTTTCAAGCGACAACAGCCCAGTCAATTGGACTTTGTTAAATCAAATGGAATCGGAAATTGGCAGCGATCCTAATGCTGGCGGTTATACTCATCAACTCCCTGATGGCGGGCAGCAATATTATGAGTTAATTGGTAAATATGATCAATACAGTAAAGGGTGGGATCAAAGTAATCCAAATACATGGTACACCGATTTACCTTCCCAGCTTTTTTGGTATGCGCATCAAAGAGGTCTTGCAAACGAATATTATTCAACTGGCTCAACTGCTGTGGTGTTTATTTATATAAATCATATTTTAAGCATAATAGACGCAATTTGGTCTACTCATAGGCATAATAACGAAATTGCTATGAATTTTAGGTTTGAGCAACAGGTACTTCAAAATAAAATTGAATATGTCCCTACACTTCACATGGCGATAAATTTTTGACTAATTATTTATAACCTTTTTTAAGAAAAGCGAATCTTTAACTTCAAACTTAAGAATCGCTTTTTTTATGTACATATATTATTTTTCAATAGAAAGAAAAAAATAAAAATGAAATTACCAGTAGTAGTAATTATAGGTAGGCCGAATGTTGGAAAGTCAACATTGTTCAACCGCTTGGTAGGCAAACGCGGTGCAATTGTTCACGATAAGAGCGGAGTAACAAGAGATAGAAATTATGGTGAAGTAATTTGGAATGGTAAAGAGTTCCAATTGATTGACACAGGCGGATATGTTCCCAATTCGTCGGATTTATTTGAAACTGCAATTAAAGAACAAGTCGAAATTGCCATAAATGAAGCCGATTCCATTTTGTTTGTTGTTGATGTAAGAACCGGAATTAGTCCCATCGATATTGAAATTGCTCAACTGCTTCGAAAGTCAAATAAAGATTTTTTCCTTCTCGTTAATAAAGTGGATACCGAAAATTTTGAATCTGCTGCTGCTGAATTCTATAAACTCGGCGTCGAAAAAGTTAGACCAATTTCTGCAATAGTGGGTAGAAAAATTGGCGACCTTCTTGACGAGATAACTCAAGATTTCTTACCGCATTCTGAAGATGAAAGGCTTGATAAAAGGCTCAGAATTGCTATTGTGGGAAGACCAAATGTCGGAAAATCTTCTCTTACTAATTCCCTCCTTGGCTATGATAGAAGCATCGTTACGGATATTCCTGGTACCACCCGTGATAGTATTAATTCTACTCTTAAATATTACGGTAAAGAAATAATTTTAGTCGATACGGCTGGATTAAGAAAGAAAAAACGTATTGACGAAAGCATTGAATTTTATTCAATGGTTAGAACATTAAAAGCAATTGGTGAGAGCGATGTTGTTGTTATTATGATTGATGCTAAATTAGGAATTGAAGATCAAGATCAAAAAATTATTGATGAAGCAGTGCGACGGCGCAAAGGTATTATTTTGGCAGTAAACAAATGGGATTTAATTGATAAAGATGAAAACACTTCAAAAAAATACGAAGATGCAATTCGTGATATCTTAGGAAGAGTAAATTACCTACCGATTATATTTATTTCTGCTCTTACCAAACAAAGAATTTTTAAGTTGATTGAGCTTGCAATTAAAATCGATGAAAATAGAAAAATGAAAATACCTACAAATCGGTTAAATGAAGTGTTACTTAAAGAAATAGAAAAATCTCCTCCTCCAGCTTCCCCTACCGGTAAGGAAGTCAAAATTAAATATATTACTCAGGCTGGGGAACATTATCCAATATTTCTGTTCTTTGCAAATCAACCCAAATTTATTCCAGAACATTATAAAAAATTTCTTGAAAAGTTGATAAGAAAACATTTCGATTTTGAAGGTGTGCCACTTACTTTGAGTTTTAAAAACAAATAAATTTTTCAACATAAGGAATGCTCTGATGATTAAAAATTATTCAAACTTTATACTAATTGAACATCCTTTGGTTCAAAAAGATGTTACAATTTTAAGAGATAAAAATACATTACCGGAAGTATTCAGAGCCGCTGTAAAAAGAATCTCTAATATTATTGCAATTGAAATAAGCAGAGACTTAAAACTATCCACAATTCAAGTTGAAACTCCCTTAGAAATAACAACTGGATATAAACTTTCTGAAGATGTAGTTTTTGTCCCTGTTCTAAGAGCCGGCCTTGGTATGGTTAACGGCTTTTTAGAAATTATAACGGATGCAAAAGTTGGACACATTGGTTTGCAGCGCGATGAAACTACTCTGCAGCCAGTAGAATATTATTATAAAACTCCTAAAAATATCGAAACCTCGAAAGTTATTTTACTTGATCCGATGTTGGCAACTGGTGGCAGCGGTTCAGAAGCTATTAAATATTTGAAAAGCCGCGGTGTAAAAAATCTAATATTTGCGTGCCTTGTTGCTGCTCCCGAAGGGGTTGCCAAGTTGTTTAAAGAACATCCAGATGTTAAAATTTATGGTGCTGCTTTTGACAGACAGCTAAATGATAAAGGATATATCTTACCCGGTTTGGGTGATGCAGGAGATAGAACTTTTGGTACCCTTTAAGTATTTATTCTTTTCATTTTTCCTTCTTGTATCTTCAAATTCTTTTGCTCAGGTTTATCCGATTGCTGAAGTTGATTCTCTTTTAAGAAAAGGTACTGATGAAATTGTTAATCAACAATATGACCTCGCTAAAGAAGATTTTATCACTTTGAATAAAAATTTCCCTGATATCCCTTTGGGCAAAATTTATCTTGCTGCTGTTGAAATTGCAAAAGATTATGATTACGCTGTAGATTTCAATTCGGATTATATTTCTTCATATCTTGACGAGGCTAAAAGACAATCTCAAAAACTCGTTGAGGAAAATAATAATGCTTGGAATTATTATTTCCTCGCTTTATCCGAAGGCTATTTTGCTTACTTTCAAGCTTTGAACAAGAATTGGGTGTCTGCGCTTTCAAATGGCCTTAATTCAATATCGGATTTTGAAAAATGCCTAAACTTGAATCCTAAATTTTATGATGCTTATACTGCAATTGGTACATTTAAATATTGGCGTAGTAGAAAAATTGAATTCTTAAATTGGCTCCCCTTGGTCGATAATGAAGAACAAGAAGGCATCAATTATCTTCTTATGGCTGTAAATCATATTTTCTATAATAAATATCTTGCAGTAAATTCGCTTTTCTGGATTTATATCGATAAAAAAGAATATAAAAAAGCATCTGTTCTTGTTCAAAAGGTATTAAAAGATTATCCTAATAGCAGATTGTTTAAATGGGACCTTGCAAGAGCTTATGAAGGTATAGACCACAAAAAATCTATTATTCTGTACGATGAAGTTCTTTCTTCTTATAAGAATGAACCAACATTTAACGGTTATTACGAAGTTGTTATTAAACATATCAATGCCATGCAATACCATGATATTGGCGAAGATCAAAAAGCTTTAAAGCTGTGTAAAGAAATTTTAAGTATGAAAAATCTTTCAGAAAGTGTAATAAAGCGGTTGGGAAAAAGATTGGATAGAGTTAAAAAGCTTGAAAAAGATTTGTCTAAGTGATTAATTATGTTGCTTCTATTACCATGACTTTCTCTATTCCTTAAAATAAATTAAATTTATAAAAATATTTATCAATTTTATGGCAATAACAAATCAGAAACATAGAAAGATGCTTGATGAGCTGCTTGTTGCATGCTGGGAACACTTACCTAATGTGGACGAAGCCCTGATTGCAAAAAGCTGGGAATTTTGCCTTGAAGCTCATAAGAATGATTTGCGTGCTTCAGGGGAACCTTATTATACTCACCCCCATGAAGTTGCCATGATTGTGGCTAAAGAAATTCCCCTTGATGATATTACAGTTGTTAGCGCTTTGCTGCACGATGTTGTTGAAGATACGGATTTTAATTTGGATGTCCTTGCAAAAGAATTTGGAACCGAAGTTGCTGAAATTGTTGACGGTGTTACTAAGATTGGTGGTATTTTTAAAGGACAAGAAATTACTCAAGCAGAAAACTATAGAAAATTACTTCTTTCTATGGTCAAAGATGTTCGCGTTATTCTTGTAAAATTTGCGGATAGACTTCATAACATGAGAACTCTTCAATATGTTAACCCAGATAAACAAAGAAGAATTGCTCAGGAAACCTTAGAAATTTATGCTCCTTTTGCTAATCGTTTTGGCTTGGGACGCGTTAAATGGGAACTTGAGGATTTATCCTTTAAATATCTTAATAAAGAGGCTTACGATGAAATTGCAAGAAAGATTAAAGGTAAAAGAAGAGAACGTGAATCTTACATCAAAAAATTTACTGACCCTATTATCGAAAAGTTAAATGAATATAATTTAAAGTTCGAAATCAACGGAAGGCCTAAACATCTTTATAGCATTTACAAAAAAATGGTTACAAGAAATAAACCATTTGAAGAAATTTATGATCTCTTTGCTATTAGAATTATTCTTAACACAGAAGATACTAACGAGTGTTATACTACTCTTGGTATCGTTAATCAAATGTATCCACCGGTTGCCGATCGTTTTAAAGACTATATTTCAATTCCAAAAGGGAATAATTATCAGTCTATTCACACCACCGTGGTCGGTCCCGAAGGTCGACTTGTTGAAGTTCAAATTAGGACAAGAAAGATGCATGAGGTAGCCGAAAAAGGTGTTGCTGCACATTGGCGATATAAAGAAAATAGACCTGCTAGCGAAAAAGACCTTGATAATTGGGTAAATTGGATTAGGGATATCTTTGAGAATGCTTCAAAAGACGAAGGCAAGAAGGATTTATTAGAGAGCTTTAAACTAAATCTCTTCCAAGATGAAATTTATGCTTTTACTCCTAAAGGAGATTTAAGACGCTTGCCCGTAGGCTCGACGCCTGTAGACTTTGCTTTTGATATTCATAGTAAAGTGGGGTATCATTGTATAGGTGCTAAAGTTAATGGTAAGATTGTTCCTCTTGACACTGTTTTACACAGCGGCGATCAAGTCGAAATTATTACTTCAAAAAATCAACACCCAAACAAAAACTGGATGAAGTTTGTTGCTACTCATAAAGCTCAAAACGCTATCCGAAAATATATGAACAAAGAGGAAGAAGATATAATTACAAGCGGGAAAGAGTTATGGGAAAAGAAAATAAAAAAATTGAAACTTTCATTTTCGGTTAGCGATATTGCTAAACTTTCTACCAACCTCAAGTATGATAGTCCAAAAAATTTTTATAAAGCTGTTGCCGAAGGAAAAGTAAACCTTGATGAAGTGTTGACGGCTACTAAAGAAAAAGAAAAAAAAGAAAAAGGTAATACTTTACTTGGATTTGATAACTTTGCTAACATAGCAAGAGGAGATGTGGGCGGTGTTCTTGTAGACGGGAAAAAATCCGGTATTATGTATTCTTATGCCAAGTGCTGCAATCCTATCCCCGGTGACCAAGTAATTGGTTATATCACGGTTGGCGAAGGAATTAAAATTCACCGTAAAACTTGCGTAAATCTTTTAAACCTTTCTGAAAAAGATGCAAGCAAACTTGTGCCTGTTCAATGGCCGGAAGGCGAAGGCTCACTGTTTGTTGCCGGTTTAAGCATTATGGGTGTCGATAGCCCCGGCATTCTTAATGAAATTTCTCATACTATTGTTTCTTTTCAAAATACTAATATTAAATCGATAAATATAAATTCTGAAAATTCTATGTTTGAAGGCAGTGTTACGCTTTATGTTCATAATCTTGAGCATCTTTCAAGAATTATTGAAAGACTTAAAAAACTGAAAGGTGTTTATTCGGTTGAAAGGTTTGAAAGCACCGAAAGATGAATAATCCTTCAAACAATTATAAAAGAATTTTGGCTATTGATTACGGACTAAAAAGAATCGGACTTGCCCTAAGCGATCCGCTTAAAACCTTTTCCTACGCTTATAAAACTGTTCCAAACAACTCAAATTTGTACTTTGAACTTGCTCATTTAATTTTAGAAAAAGATATTGAAAAAATAATTCTTGGTTTGCCATTTAAAGAAAGTGGGGAAGAAGCTCTTCTTACTAAAGAAGTTAAAAAATTTAAAGAGTCGCTCGAAATTAAATTTAAACTCGAAGTTATTTTGTTTGATGAAAGGTATTCTTCTTCAATTGCATCTGAGCACATTAGCCAGTCTGTATTTAAAAAATCTAAGAGGAAGGATAAATCTCTTTTAGATAAAGAAGCAGCGGCTGTTATCTTGCAAGATTATCTCAACGAAAATAAATAACATGCAATATCCAATGGAACTATCATTTGACATTGAAAATCCTAAAGAGTATTTTCAAACATTAAAAATTTAATGGGAGCAAAATTGGCTCTTCGTGCACTTGGCTTAATTGAAACCCGTACTTTAGTCGGAGCAATTACTGCTGCCGATGTTATATTGAAAAATTCTGGACTCGAAATTAAAGGAAAGTACGTAGAAGAAAGTATAACTATTTTTTTTGAGGGAGAAATCAGTAAAATAAATCTGGCTCTGGATGTTTCAACTACTCTTTTAAGAAGAATAGGTGAGTTGAAATATTACCATCTGATTTCTAATCCAAATAATAAAATGGAAGAATTTTTATCAAGCAGTAAATTTTAATTATGAAAGATTTGATGGGCTTAATAGAGGTAAGTAATTTTATCGGAGCAGCTGTTACAGCGGATGCTGTCTTTAAAAATACTGATGCCGCGATTGAAAAATATTCTACTGGTAACGGAAGTATTATTTTGAAAATTAGTGGCGAACCAGAATCCGTAAGAGTTGCTGTTGAAATTGGTGCCAACGCCGCAAGGCAGGTTGGTTTACTCCTCGCTTTTAATATTATTGATGATCCTTCACCGCATCTTAACGAGTTGTTTTTTAATAACAAAGTTAAGCCAAGTGATAATAAAGAAATTCAAAATCCGATAACAAAAGTTAAAGTTGATAAAACAAATAAAACCGAATTAAGGAATACGCCTAATGCTATTAAAGGCTCTTTAAAAGTGAAAAATCATTCTACAAAGAAAATTAGCTCTAATATTTTAAACCCTTTATCAATTAACAATAAAAATGAGACCGAAAATAAACTCGCAAAAAAAACAAAAAATATAGAAAATACTCTCCCTTTATTCGATATTGTAACTGATACTATTACACGTTTGCGAAATGAAGCTTTAGATAATAATGAATCTGATAAGTATACTCCAATTGACGATTTAACTATTAATGAAAAAGAAGTAAATGTCTTGGGTGAAAAAGAACAACAGCTCAAAGATGAAATAGATAAAATGAACGTTCACGAACTTCGTCATCTTGCAAGAAGCATAGAAAATTTCCCGATTAAAGGACGGGTGATTTCAAAAGCAAATCGGAATGAATTAATTAATCATTTTAAAAGTATTGGATATTAAATAAAATTTTTGCGAAGCTTATCATTCTTGATGATGTTTTAGATAAATCTCAATTCATGTTTAACACCGGTCTTTTTAAATAAAAATTTTAAGATCATTTTTGAAAAATATCAATCTTACTCTTAGGATCAATATAATATTTTTGAATTTTTGAATCGCAGAGGAATTCATCTTTATCAATTTTAAAGTCCTTAGGATTAAAATTATTTAGCCTTATTATCTGGAATGCTGTTGTCGGGTAGATAAATTCAAAATGATCCGTAGAGGTAGTAACTTTTATGGGCATCTTAAAATTTTTTACATTTGCATTCCATTTGTATTTAAGAGAAGTTTCATCTCCTTTCTGGGTGAGGATTACTTCAAGCTGTGGAAGTTTGACATATTTAAGATATTGGTCAAAGAAATAGTTGTAGTTTGTATTGGTTGTTTTATTAATATAATTTATAATATCCTTGGCATCGATTGCTTGATATGCAAATTTATATTGAATGCCTTTTAAAATACTAAACCATAAGGAATCGTTGTTTATTACATTTCTCAAGGTATTTAAAATAAGTTGCCCCTTATCGTACATATCAACTGACCCTTCTTTGTTTACATTGTAAGGACCAATAATGGGCTTTTCATTTTTGATATTTTGTTTTTTCGCATTAATATATTCGAGAGAAGATTTCCGTCCCCAATTATATTCAATATATAAAGCTTCTGCATAAGCGGCAAAACTTTCGTGAATCCACATATCGGCCAAATCTTTTGAGGTAACGCTGTTACCCCACCATTCATGTGCACTTTCATGAATAATAATAAAATCGAAATTTAATCCCACTCGTGAAGTCGCTCGTCCTTCATAACCAAACAGATAATGGTTACCATAAGCAATCGCCGATTGGTGTTCCATGCCGTTATAGGATGATTCTATTAACTTATAACCATCGCGATAGAAAGGGTACTTGCCAAAATATTTTTCATAACAGGCAAGCATCCTTTTAACTTCCTTAAAATGTTCTTTTGCCTTTTGTAGATTTTGAGGCATTACATAATAATCTAAAGTAAGTTTGCTCCCATCACCACTAGTATATAAATCGCTAAAATGAGAATACTTACCTATGTTAAGAGTAACATCGTAATTATTTATTGGATAGCTTATAAACCAATTGTACTGTACTTTGCCATTGGGTAAAATAATTTTGCTTCTTAATCTTCCGTTGGAAACATCTTCAAGGTTTTGGGGGATAGTTACACTAAGCAGCATACTATCTGGCTTATCCGATTGATGGTCTTTATTGGGCCACCATAAGCTTGCACCCACACCCTGACAAGCAACTTCAATCCATGGATTTCCTTCTTTATCATACGTCCAAATGAAACCACCATCCCACGGCGGATTAAGGGCAGTTCGCGGTTTTCCAGAATAATAAAAAGTAATTTGGTGTTCAGAATCTTTTTTTAATTTTTTAGGAAAGGTTATAAAAACAGCCCCAAATTCACGCCTATATTTTAATGCAGTTCCATCTTCAAATAATATTTCCCTTATTTTCATGTTTGGGAAAAGATCAACCTGGAATTTATTAAACGAATTTATTACCTTGAACTTAATTAAATTAAATCCTGAAATTGATTTTTTAAGCGTATCTATGCTAATATCAAGGTGATAAAATGTTACGTCGTAACATGAGCGAAGCGGTGAAAGATTGCCCCTTAGTGAATCAGCCCTCGTGAATTTACCCCATTGATAATGTATTTGCCCTTGAGCAAAATTTAAATGGGAAAACAATATCAATAATGTGCAAGAAGTTAATAAAAACGTTTTCATGGCTGTATCAATATTTCTTAAAATAATTTTATTTTAAAAATTGGAAAACAATTATGAAAACTCAAATTCTTTATAAAAAAGTTTTTAATTGTTTTCGCAAGTTGATTACACCTATGTTGCTAAAAATTTTTTGGGATGAATATTTATTTGGAATATTTTTAACTTTGTTTATTAAAAATTAATTTAAAAAAATTGAAAGGTAAAACTAATGCCTGTTTTCATATGTTCTCCTTCTATTGTTGAAGCAGCGGGGAACAAACCTAAAATTATTGAAGAGTTTTTTGGTAGAGTAAATTCAAATAACCAAAATGTAAGTATTGCAAAAATGAAGGCTCCTGCTGGATGGATTGAACCTGGGCAGACGCCTGAGTTTGATGAATACACCCTTGTTCTTAAAGGTGTTCTTAGAGTTACACATAAAGATGGCTATAAAGATGTTAACGCGGGTGAAGCTGTTTTAACGAAAAAGGGAGAGTGGGTTAAATATAGCACGCCGGATGATACTGAAGCTGAATATATTGCAATTTGCATCCCAGCCTTTTCACCAGAGACTGTTCATCGAGATGTATAATTTTTGCTAATAATTCTAAAGGTTTCAAAATGAAATTACTTAATTTCACCTTTATTATTTTGTTTTTTGTCGTGCTATTGCCGAAGAATGAAAACAAGGCTCAAACAAAATTTCATTCTAAATATGATATTGTCGTTGCCAAGGATGGTAGCGGTAACTACAAAACAGTTCAGGAAGCATTCGATGCGATACCGGCAAATCATTCTAAAAAATTTAAAATTTTAATTAAGAAAGGATTGTATTTCGAAAAGATTACTCTCCCGGCAGATAAAAGTAATTTAGAAATTGTTGGGGAAGATAGAGATAGTACTATTTTAACATACAACGATTATAACCGTAAAGTAGTAAATGGCGATACTCTTCGTACGCCTACCTGCCAAAGCGTTGCAATAAATGCTAATAACGTTTACTTGAAAAATCTTACTTTTCAGAATACAACAGGAATTATTGGCTGGCAGTCTCAAGCTGTTGCTATAAGGGTAAGCGGAGATAAAATTATTTTTGATCATTGTAGGTTTATTGGTGACCAAGATACATATTATACAATCGGAGGAGGAAGAATTTATCATAAGAATTGTTATCTTGAAGGAACGACCGATTTTATTTTTGGAAAGTCTATTGCAGTTTTTGATAGCTGTGTAATTTTCATTAAAAAGAATTCTCACGTTACTGCAGCAAATACTGCCGAGGGTTATAAATTCGGTTATGTTTTTAGGAATTGCAAAATTAATACCGCTGATACAGTTAACAATGCTTCGCTTGGAAGACCTTTTGGACCTTATTCTAAGGTGGTTTATATTCATTGTTTTGAAGATAAAGGAATTAGACCCGAAGGATGGTCTGTTTGGAATAAAAATAAAAATCATCTCACTTCATATTATGCTGAATATGACTGTTATGGACCAGGTTTCAAGCCAAAAGATAGAGTATCATGGTCACACCAACTAACAGCTATTGAGGCAAAAATTTATACATTAAAAAATATTTTTTCGGCTCAGTCCGGTAACCCTAAATTTAATGACAACTGGCTTCCTTTTATGATTGAATAAAAAGCAAATTTTAAAATTCGACTTTATGGAAAATATTTTTATAGAAAAAATCTTTAGTGTGAAGGGAATTTTAAAATCTAATTACTGAAAATAAAAATTAATTTTATCTTCTTTTAAAGTCTACTTTCAAAGTGTTTAACAATTATTTCAATAACTTTGTTATTGTAAATTATCTTTTATAACATGTTAAAATATTCTAAACCTTAGAAAATATTTTTCAGAAATGGGAAAGTTCTTTTTGATATTTATTCTAAAAATTTAATTTGTGGTATAAATTGAAATCATTCTAATAAAATTATAATTAACTTACTGGCACGTTTTATGGATTAAAATATTTGTTGACTGTTATTTAATTGAAAAATGGATTAAAAGGAATAAAAAAATTTTATTCTACGTAAAAATTTATTCATTTATTTTATTGACGTATATTTTATAATTCGCTTCTAACGAAGTAAAAATTTGGGAGAACAAAATGAAGATTCGTGTCGAAGAGGCACTAGAATACCATAGCGGGGGAAGACGAGGTAAAATTGAAGTTGTTGCAACAAAACCATGTTTGACTTCAAGAGACCTTTCATTAGCTTATACGCCGGGCGTAGCAGAGCCATGCCGGGAAATTGAAAAAAACGAGGATGATGTTTATAAATACACGGCAAAAGGCAACTTAGTTGCTGTTGTATCAAATTGCACTGCTGTACTTGGGCTTGGTGATATTGGTCCTTCTGCCGGAAAGCCTGTTATGGAAGGGAAAGGAATTTTATTTAAAAGATTTGCCGATATTGACGTTTTTGATATTGAGCTTAAAAGTAAAGACCCTAAAGAAATTATAAAAGCGGTTCAAATGCTCGAACCAACTTTTGGTGGTGTTAATCTTGAAGACATTAAAGCACCGGAATGTTTTGAGATTGAAGAAACTCTCAAAAAGACGATGAATATTCCCGTTTTTCACGATGATCAGCATGGTACAGCTATTATTTCTTGCGCTGCTTTAATTAACGCAGCAGAAATTGTTGGTAAAAAATTAGAAGATCTTAAAATTGTTGTGAACGGTGCTGGGGCTGCGGCAATCTCTTGTTGCAATCTGTATATTAGAGCCGGTGTTAAGCGAGAAAATATTGTAATGTATGATTCAAAAGGTTGCTTAAATAAAAACCGAACTGACTTGAATAAATATAAATTGGAATTTGCTACTGATAAAAAATGTAATACATTGGCTGAAGGAATGGTTGGAGCTGATGTTTTTATCGGACTTTCCAAAGGCGGTGTTGTTAGTAAAGATATGATTAAAAGTATGGCACCCAATCCAATAGTTTTTGCAATGGCAAATCCTGATCCAGAGATAACATATGAGGATGCTATTTCGGTTCGGGATGATATTATTATGGCAACCGGAAGAAGTGATTATCCCAATCAAGTAAACAATGTTCTTGGCTTCCCGTTTATCTTTAGAGGCGCTCTTGACGTTCGAGCTTCTGCAATAAATGAAGAAATGAAAATGGCAGCGGTTAATGCTCTTGCATCACTAGCTAAGCAGAAAGTTCCCGAGATGGTCCTTAATGCATACGGCGGTGAAAAGTTTGAATTTGGAAGGAATTATATTATCCCAAAGCCTTTTGATCCCCGTGTTTTATGGCATGTTGCACCGGCTGTTGCAAAAGCTGCCATTGATACTGGTGTTGCAAGAATAAAAATTGAAAATTGGGATGCATATGAAGATGAATTAAAAGAACGGTTAGGATTTTCCAAAGAAATTGTAAGAGTGGTTATTCAAAAAGCACAAAAGAATCCTAAACGCGTTGTTTATCCAGAAGGAGAAGAAGAAAAAATTATTCGTGCTGCTCATGAAGTTTTTAATGAAAACATTGCTCATCCTATTCTTCTTGGCAATAAACGTATTATTGAAGAAAAGATTACAGAACTCGGCTACGATAAAAATGAATTTCAAATAAATGATCCTGAATCTTGTCCAAAGTGCGAAGATTATGCAAAGCTTTTTTATAATAAACGCCAGAGAAAAGGAGCCGCACTTCATGAAGCAAGAGATGATATGAAAAAGGCTATTTATTATGGTTCAATGATGGTGGAAAGTGGAGATGCAGATGCTTTGATAAGTGGCTTAACAACTAATTACCCTACAACAATAAAACCAGCTTTACAGTGTGTTGGTGTTAAAGAAGGTTTCAAAGTTGTTTCGGGTTTATATATAGTTATTACTAAGAAAGATGTTTTCTTCTTTTCTGATTGTACTGTTAATGTGAATCCTAGTTCTACCGAGCTAGCAGAAATTGCTATAAATGCCGCTGATACAGTAAAAGCTTTTGATATTGAACCAAGAATTGCAATGTTGTCATTCAGTAATTTTGGCAGTGCTAAATATCCAGAATCAATTAAAGTAAAAGATGCAGTGCAAATTGTAAAAAAATTGCGCCCCGATTTAATTATAGATGGCGAAATGCAAGCAGATACTGCTGTAGTCCCAGAAATTCTTGAAAAAGATTTTCCGTTCTCTACCATAAAGGGTAAAGCAAATGTGCTGGTTTTTCCAAATCTTGATTCAGCAAACATTGCTTATAAATTGATGGCAAGAATTGGGGAGTCTACCGTTATTGGCCCTATACTTATGGGCATGGGAAAACCAATTCACGTTTTACAAAGAGGCGCTTCAGTTGATGATATTATAAATATGACTGCGGTTGCAGTTGTTGAAGCTAATAATAATATGAAGTCAAAATAATTTCGGTAAAAAAATGTTCAAAATATTAAATGCAAAATTTATTGCTCCTAATGTAAAGAAAATTGAAATTGAAGCTCCTAAAATTGCAGCCAAACGAAAAGCGGGGCAATTTGTTATTGTAAGAGTAAATGAATATGGAGAAAGAATTCCGCTTACAATTTCCAGCTCCAATCTTGAAAGAGGATCTATTACTATCATTGTTCAAGGAGTTGGAAAAACTACCAAAGAAATTAATGATTTAAACGAAGGAGATTTTTTGCATGATGTTGTTGGTCCTTTAGGAAAACCTTCTCACATAGAAAAATTTGGAGTTGCAATAAGCATAGGCGGAGGGGTTGGTACTGCAATTGCATATCCAACCGCTGTTGCACTTAAAGAAGCTGGTAACTATACCATCTCAATTATTGGAGGAAGGTCTAAAGACTTTGTAATACTCGAAGATGAAATGAAAAAAGTTTGCGATGAAGTGTTTGTTACTACTGACGACGGAAGCTACGGCTATCATGGCTTTGTAACTCAAAAATTGAAAGAATTAATTGACGCAAAAAGACAAATTGATTTCGTCCTTGCTATCGGTCCAATCCCCATGATGAAAGCTGTTGCAGAAGTTACACGAAAGCAAAAAATCAAAACAGTTGTTAGCTTGAATCCTATTATGGTTGATGGAACTGGAATGTGCGGTGGATGCCGCGCTATCGTTGATAATAAAACTGTTTTTGTTTGCGTTGACGGACCTGAGTTCGATGCCCATAAAGTTGATTTTGAAACTTTAGAAAGAAGAAATAAAACATATAGAATTGATGAAGCAATTGCATTAGAATCTCATAAGTGTAAAATGGAAGATGCAATTGCTAAGTTGGAACCTAAATAATTTTTAAAATTTAAGTTATTTATTAAAACTTTGTGATTATTAAATCGCCCTGCATTAGTTACTTGCGCTTAGGGATTTAGAAAGCGACAATCATTCTATAAGACAAAAAAAGTCCAGAATTAATTTGTTGCCTCAAATAAACAATTTTTATAATGATTCTGTAAAAAAGATTTGACATTTAGAATGATAGGAGACTTTTGTGGCTACCCTTTCTAATAAAGATAAGATGAAAATACCGCGTCAGCAAATGCCCGAGCAAGATGCCAAGCTAAGAAGAAATAATTTTGAAGAAGTTAATCTTGGCTTTACAGAAGAACTTGCTAAGATGGAAGCATTAAGGTGCATTCAATGCCCTAAACCCACTTGTGTTGAAGGTTGCCCCGTCGGTGTTAAAATAAAAGATTTTATTGCTTTGGTTGCCGAAGGCGATTACTTAGGAGCTGCTGCAAAAATTAAAGAAGATAATATGCTTCCGGCAGTTTGCGGTAGAGTCTGTCCTCAAGAAGAACAATGCGAAGCCAAATGTGTGGTCGGAAAGAAAAATGAACCTGTTGCTATTGGACGGCTTGAAAGGTTTGTTGCAGATTTTGAAAGACAGCATTCTGGAATTAAAGTCCCCGTCTTAAAACCAAAAACAGGAAAGAAAGTTGCAATAATTGGAAGCGGCCCTTCTGGTTTAAGTTGTGCGGGAGATTTAATTCAAATGGGGCATGACGTCACTGTTTTTGAAGCTCTGCACGAACTTGGCGGAGTTCTAATTTATGGAATCCCTGAATTTCGTCTTCCAAAAGATATTGTTAAAGCTGAAGTAGAATCATTAAAAAAATTAGGCGTAGATTTTCAGACAAATGCTGTTATTGGTTTTACTGATACTATCGATGAATTGATGCAAAATGGTTATGATGCAGTTTTTATCGCTGTTGGTGCTGGGTTACCGTACTTCTTAAAAATACCAGGAGAAAATTTAAACGGCGTCTATTCTGCAAATGAATTTCTTACTCGTGTTAATTTGATGAAAGCTTATAGATTCCCTGAATACGATACTCCAGTTTTTCATTGCAAGGATAAAAATGTTGCCGTTTTTGGTGGCGGTAATACCGCAATGGATGCTGTACGTACTGCAAAACGTTTAGGTGCTAAAAATGCTTATATAATTTATAGACGTTCTGACGTCGAAATGCCTGCAAGGAAAGAAGAAATTCATCATGCAAAAGAGGAAGGTATCGAATTTATTTTCCTTTCAAATCCAATTGAATTTTTAGGGGATAATGAAGGTTGGTTAAAAGGTGTTAAACTTCAAAAAATGGAACTCGGCGAACCAGATGCCTCAGGTAGACGAAGACCCGTACCAATCGAAAACTCTGATTATATTATGAATATTGATATGGCTGTTATTGCTATCGGTAATGGTTCCAACCCTATTATTCAAAAAACTACTCCAGACCTAAAATTTAATAAATGGGGAAACATTTTAGTGGACGAAAATACTATGAAAACTTCCAAAGATGGTGTTTTTGCCGGTGGTGATATTGTTACTGGTGGAGCAACTGTTATTTTAGCTATGGGAGCCGGACGAAAAGCCGCCGCTGCCATTGATGAATATTTGAAAAATCATTAATTGTTTTATTATTCCCATTTGTTGTGGTTACTCTTCTTTATGATGGGAAAATACTTTGGTGGATTATTATTTTGCAAAAGTTTATCTTATTATTCTTATCTAAAAATCTAATCTAATATTTTTTTACAAAAGTCCATGTAGTAACAATACCTGTTGTTATTTTTCCCCTTCTTCTATTTATTAAAATTGAAAATGAAAAATACCAATTGTTTATTTTATGTTTTGTTTATACTTTGACAAGAGATTTTAAAAATAATCTTTAAAAAATAAAATAATCAACTACAAATTTTGGAGGATTAAAATGAAAATTGTATTTGTCGTCTATCATGATATTCTGGAAGACAGAATTTCTAATCTGCTCGAAGAATTAAAGATTGATTATTTTACCGAATGGGACAATGTAAAAGGCAAGGGCCATAAAACGGAACCTCATTTAGGTTCAAGAACTTTCCCTGGATATAATTACGTTAAGATGATCGCTTTTGAAAAAGAAGACCTATTGCAATCTTTTTGCGAAAAGTTATGTGATATTAACAAAGAAATTTTTAGGGAAGACGATAAAATTAGACTCTTTCAAATGCCGTTGGAAAAAATGATTTAATCCCCAATGCCAAAAAAAACTTTTAAATTTTATCTCAATAAAATTTAACCGAGACAATCTTTTAAAATTTAAAAGAAGCTAACACTTAAAGCCAGTAAGAGATAAGATAATTTTTTAATTTAGTGGAAATAATGAAAGATAAATTTAAATTCGTAATTGCTGGCTTTGGAAATATAGCCAGTACTTATATCAGTGCAATAAAAAAAATTGACAATGCAGATGTTGTAGGAGTTATTTCACGTACCGGTCATGAAAATTCTACTTCAAATTTAAAAGATAAGATCGAATTCGAAAAATCTCTTAAAAAACTTAAAACTAATTTCGATGCAGTAATAATTTGTACTCCAAACGGACTTCATCACACTTTGGCAATCAAAGCAGCTTCAATGGGCAAGCATGTTCTGACCGAAAAGCCAATAGATATTTCGCTTAGGTCTATTGATAAAATGATCGATATCTGCAAAAAAAATAACGTAAAACTGGGGGTTGCTTACCAAAGACGAATGAATCCTGATAATATTGTTATGAAAAAAATTATCTCGGAAAATAAACTTGGAAGAATTTTTGCAGCTGATCTAACTGTAAAAAATTACAGACCTGATTCATATTATTATAATGCACCATATCGCGGTACCTGGGCATTAAACGGTGGCGGTCCTTTTATGATGCAAGCGTCCCATAATATTGATTTATATTTGTGGTTTTTTGGTAAGCCAAATAAAATTGTGAGTGATTATGATACTTTTATTCATAAAATAGAAGTTGAAGACCACGGGGCTGCCTTACTTAGATATAAAAATGGAATGATCGGAACCATAATTGCTTCAACAGCAGCTAAGCCAGGCTTCGATCCTAAACTTGAAATACATTCTGAAGCAGGAACAGTTGTAATGGAAAATGATATTATTACTCTTTGGGCTGTCGAAGGAATTGAAAATCCTTCCCAGGCGAAAGGGAAAAAAGTTTTTAGCGGCGCATCCAGTGCAGTTGTTTCCGATACTTCAAGTCACGAAGCAATAATTAAAGATTTTATTCAAGCTGTAAAAGAAAATAGAGAACCTGTTGTTTCAGCTGAAGCTGCACGTTTAACTACAGATATAATTTTAAAAATCTATAAAAGCAAAATTAAATAAATGATGCCAGAACAAAATAGCTTGCTCGTTAGTTATGTAGAACTTAAGACTCAGTTAAAACGTGTTTTGTTAAAAGAAGGATTTGAAGAAGAACAAGCTGAATTGTTATCCAAAATTTTTGCGGAGAATAATTTATATGGGAAAGAATCTCACGGGCTTAATAGATTTCCTTCTTTTATTGACTCTGTTCGAAAAGGATTTGTTAAAAAAAATGTTGAACCAGAACTTATTTCTAAATTTAATGCGTTTGAACAATGGGATGGTAAACTTGGTGCCGGACCTGTTAATGCCTTGAGATGTACAGAAAGAGCAATTGAAATTGCCCGAAAATTTGGAATTGGATGTGTTGCCTTAAAAAATTCAAATCATTGGATGTGCGGAGGAACTTATGGAAGAAAAGCTGCTGAAGCAGGTTTTATTCTTTTGAGTTGGACAAACGCTATTCCTACAATGCCGCCATGGGGAAGTAACGATCCTAAACTCGGTAATAATCCTTTGGTAATAGCTATTCCAAGAGAGACGGAAGAAATCATTTTAGATTTTGCTATGTCTCAATATTCATACGGAAAACTTGAAATTCTTAAGCAGCAAAACAAGTTTGCAGATTATGATGCTGGTTTTGATGCTCAAGGTAATATTACCAAAAATCCTTCCGAAGTTTTGGATACAAAAAGGGCTCTACCGATAGGATTGTGGAAAGGAGCTGGATTGTCGCTTGTTCTTGATTTATTGGCTTCTGTTTTATCAAACGGTAATTCGAGCTTTCAAATAGGAAAACAAGGTTCAGAGTATGGCGTATCTCAAATATTTATTGCAATTAACTTGGCAATGCCAGCAATAAAGGAAAATTCCAAAGAAATTATCGACGAAATTATTAAAGATTTTCATTCAAGCAAGAGAGAAAAAGAAAATGAAATTCTTTATCCGGGAGAAATTTCTTACAAAAAGCGAAATGAAAATTTGAAAAATGGTATTTCTATAAATGAATTCCAATGGAAACAACTTTTAGAAATGTAATATTTTAAAACTTTATAATTATTAAAATGTATTTATGCAATCGCCCGGCAGTAATATGGGCTAAAAAGAATAAGCAGATTGCATAAGTATTTGGAGTGATTTTTTTGTCCTGACTAATAAAAAATTTTTTGTCGAAATTTGATATGAAAACTTTTAGTGGCTTAAAAATAATTCGAACAAAAAATTATAAAAATGTAGTTTATTCAAAAATGCTTTTTTATATTTATAATATAATAATAAAGATTTTTTTGAATTAAAGTTGAGGAAAAGAAATGAACAATTTTTCATTTGAGCACTTAAACGGTAAATGTTGTGTTATTACCGGCGGCGGCGGAGTTATCGGTAAAGCTATGTCTTCATGCTTGTCTCATGTTGGAGTTAAAGTTGCTATTCTCGATCTGGTTAAAGAGCTTGCTGAAAATGCTGCTAAAGAATTAACTGAACAATATGGAACTGATGCTATTGGTGTTGAAGCTAACGTACTTGATAAAGCTTCTCTGCAAAAGGCTAAACAAATTGTTAATTCTAAATTCGGTAAGGTAAATTTATTAATTAACTGTGCCGGCGGAAACTCTCCAAAGGCTACCACTCAAGTTGAGTTTATGGAAAAAGAAGATATAAATAATCTTGAAAAAACTTTTTACGGTTTGGATGTTGATGGATTTAAAAAAGTTTTTGATCTTAATTTTTTGGGAACTTTATTGCCCACTATGGTCTTTACTGAAGACATGGTTAAAAATGGTGGTGGCACCGTTCTCAATGTTTCATCCATGAATTCATTCAGACCTCTTACAAAAATCCCAGCTTATTCTGCTGCTAAAGCATCGATAAATAATTTTACCGAATGGCTCGCGGTGCATCTTGCAAAAGTAAATGTTAGGGTAAATGCAATTGCCCCTGGTTTCTTTTTAACTAACCAAAACAGATTTTTGTTAATTGATGAAAAAACTGGCAATTTAACTGCGCGCGGCAAAAAAATTCTTGCCGCAACACCAATGGGAAAATTCGGAAAACCCGAAGACTTGCAGGGAACAGTGCTATTTCTTCTTTCAAATCTTTCTGAATTTATTACAGGTATTGTTGTGCCAGTTGACGGCGGTTTTAATGTTTACTCTGGCGTCTAATTTTCTTTACTTTTTAGGCTTAACTTTTATGTTAAACATTTTTGTTGAGAAATCTTTCTTAGCTTAAAAGTCGCTCTTATTTTTTAAAATTTGAAAGGTAAAAAAATGTTATTATTTGCAAGGGGTTCGGTTAATGATAGCTTATCAAAAGAAGATTTGAAACAAGGTCTTTATGAAACTTTTGATAAACTTGGGACTAAGCAAAAGGTACTTGCTCTTCCACCCGATATTACGCGCTTGCATTCTCAAGCGGGTCTTCTTACTGATTTAACGTGGGATTACTATAAAAATAAATTGACAGATGTTCTTCCTGCATTAGGTACACATGCACCAATGACCGATGCTGAAATTGCAACAATGTTTAAAAAAGTACCCAAGGATATTTTCCGCGTTCATGATTGGAGAACGGGTTTGAAAACTCTTGGTATTGTACCGTCGGAATATATTAAGGAAATTTCTGAAGGTGCTCTTGATTATAATATTCCTATTCAAGTAGATAAACTTTTGGTTGAAGGAAATTTTGATTTAATTCTTTCTATTGGTCAAGTTGTTCCTCACGAAGTAATTGGTATGGCTAACTACAATAAAAATGTTTTTATTGGCACTGGTGGAAAAGAAGGAATAAATAAAAGTCACTTCTTAGGCGCTGTTTATGGTATGGAAAGAATAATGGGGAGAGCTGATACTCCTGTTAGAAAAGTACTTAATTACGGTTCGGAACATTTTGCTAAAGATATGCCAATTGTTTATGTGCTAACTGTTGTGGATAAAGATGAAAATGGCAAGCTTGTCGTTAGAGGATTGTTTATTGGTGATGATATTGAGTGTTACAATCTTGCTGCCGATCTTTCTCTTAAAACTAATTTTGTTATGCTCGATAAACCTTTGAAAAAAGTTGTGGTTTACCTTGAACCTTCGGAATTCAAAACTACCTGGTTAGGTAATAAAAGTGTTTACCGCACAAGAATGGCAATAGACGACAATGGTGAATTAATAGTTCTTGCACCTGGGCTTAAAGAGTTTGGCGAAGACCCCGGTAATGATGCAATTATTAGAAAATATGGATACGTCGGAACTCCCAAAGTACTTCAGCTTGTTAAAGAAAATGAAGACCTTCAAAATAGCCTCGGTGCTGCCGCACATTTAATTCATGGCTCTTCTGAGGGAAGATTTTCTATTACTTATTGTCCCGGCAAAATAAGTAAAAAAGAAATTGAAAGTGTTAACTTTAACTATGCCGACTTAAACTTGATGATGAAAAAATATAATCCTGAAAAACTTAAAGATGGATATAATATCTTACCTGGAGGAGAAGAAATTTTTTTCATTTCTAATCCAGCTCTTGGGTTGTGGGCGTATAAAGAAAAATTTAAATAGAGCTTGTTTAGTTTTTAATAAAAATTAAATTCTTATTTTTTTGTGAATGGATTTTTATCCTGATAAAATGAATTTAAAAATTGAAAAATGTTAAGTTTTCAATTACCAAATTTGATACTGTCTAACTTTTTCTCCAATTTTATAAATAGTAATCGATAAAGTTATTCTGTATGAATTTTGTTATTAATTTTTATTGGTTTATGTGGTTTGAAATAAAGGAAGAATTTCTCAAATAATTAGCTAACAAAATTTCGAACGGACATTAAAAATAGAAAATTGTTCTTTTGGGAAAGAAGAATCAATTTTTTATAATTAGTTTATATTAACCTAATGCTCTCTTGAATAAAAAATTTTTTAGTAAAATTAAATTTGAGCCAATTTCATTTCAAAATTTCATACCAGCTAAAAATATTTTATTTGCAGACAATTTTAAGGACAATTAATATTAAATTAAGAGGTGTATAAAAATGGAAAAATTTATTTTAAACGAATATCGTTTTTTTGATTCAAATGAAAAAATACGAAACATTGCGTATGAATTATATTCTGGCGTTAAAAATCTTCCTATTATAAGTCCTCATGGCCATGTTGATCCGGAAATACTGGCAACTAATAAACCATTTCCCGATCCCACTGAATTATTTATAATACCTGATCACTATATACATCGTATGTTATATTCGCAAGGCATCAAGCTGGAAGATTTAGGAATTCCTACAATAGATGGAACCCCAGTTGAAAAAGATCATAGAAAAATTTGGCAAATATTTGGGGATAATTTTTATTTATACGCCGGCACTCCAACTGGTGTTTGGCTTCAACATGAGTTTGCAGAAGTCTTTGGTATTACCGAAAAACTAAATTCTGAAAGTGCAATGCGCATTTATGATCTGATTCAAGAAAAATTAAAATTACCTGAGTTTTTACCGCGTGCTCTTTTTAAAAAATTTAATATTGAAGTTTTAACTACAACCGACGGAGCAGGGGATTCTCTCGATGCTCACAAAAGAATAAAAGATTCTGGCTGGAATGGAAAAGTTATCCCCTGTTTTAGACCCGATGGTACTATTAACCTTACCTGGAAGCCCTGGAAAAAAGAAATAGATGCTCTTAGCCAAGCTTCGGGAATTGAAGTTTCTTCTTATAAAAATTATATTAAGGCTATTGAGAATAGAAGAGAATTTTTCAAAAAGATGGGTGCAGTTTCAACTGACCAGGGAGTTAAATCTCCTTATGCCCACAAACTTTCTGAACAAGAAGCAGATAGGATTTTTCAAAAGGCACTTAAAGGCAAAGCTACAGAAGAGGATGAAAATTTATTTGTTGCTAATATGCTTATGGAAATGGCAAGAATGAGTACGGAAGACGGTTTGGTAATGCAAATTCATCCCGGTTCATTGCGAAATCATAATAAAGTAATTTATGATCGTTTCGGTTTAGATAAAGGATGCGATATTCCGATTCAAACTGAATATACAAGAAATATGCAGGAATTTTTAGGCACTTTTGGTAATAATCCAAACTTTACTGTTATTGTGTTTACACTTGATGAAACAAATTATGCCAGAGAGCTTGCACCTCTTGCTGGTCACTACCCAGCTATGAAGCTTGGACCTGCATGGTGGTTCCATGATAGTATTCAAGGAATGACGAGGTTTCGACAACAAGTAACAGAAACTGCTGGCTTTTATAATACAGTCGGTTTTAATGACGATACTCGAGCTTTCTTATCTATTCCAGCCAGACACGATTTATCAAGGAGAGTTGATTCCAATTTCTTAGCCGAGTTGGTTTCAAAGCATATTATTACGATGGAAGAAGCTAAGGCCTTAAGTTATCAATTAGCTTATGGATTGGTAAAAAAAGCATATAAACTCTAAAACTAATAAAATATTTTTTCTTTAATTGCATTGCTCATTCTAACATATTCTATTTTATTGGTTAATAAATACAAAAAATAAAGGACAAATGATGGAACAAATTAAACAAAAGGTTGGAAAATACCGGTGGGTAATAGTTGCATTACTGTTTTTTGCTACTACAATAAACTATATGGACCGCCAAGTAATCAGCTATTTGAAGCCGTTTTATTGTCAAGCTATTGACAAGGGAGGCTTTGGATGGTCTAATTCGGACTTCTCTTATCTTACTTCCTTCTTTACCGCTTTTTACGCCGGAATGACAATTTTAGCTGGCTGGTTTATTGATAAAATTGGGACGAAAAAAGGTTTAGCTTGGTCACTTATTGTTTGGTCTTTTGCTGGTATTGCTAATGCTTTTGCCGGTGCTGCACTTACTGTTCATATTATCATTCGAAGTTTGTTTGCTGTGGGCGAAGCTGGAAACTTTCCTTCTTCTATTAAAACTGTAGCTGAATGGTTCCCTAAAAAAGAGCGTGCCCTTGCTACCGGAATTTTTAATGCTGGTTCTAATTTTGGTGCTATGTTAGCAGCTTTGTTTGTTCCTTGGGTTATGGTTTTCTATGGTGAACAAATCGGTTGGAAACTCTCTTTTATTTTTACTGGCGCTATTGGTTTCTTCTGGTTAATTTTTTGGTTTTGGCTTTATGATACCCCCAAGAATCAAAAGAGACTTTTAAAACCTGAATATGATTATATTCATTCCGGTGATGAAGTAATACCAAATGAGTACACAAATAAAAAAGTTCCATGGGGAAAACTTTTGGGATACCGTCAGACATGGTCGTTCTTTTTTGGGAAATTCCTTACAGATGGAATTTGGTGGTTTTATTTATTCTGGTTACCGGATTATTTGATTAAACAATTCAATATGCCTCTCGAAAAAGTTATTTGGCCAACTTTTATTGTTTATGGTGTATCAATTATTGGAAGTGTTTATGGCGGCGGGTTTCCCATGTACTTTATGAATAAAGGAATTGAGGCTTATAAGGCAAGAATGACTGCAATGGTTATTATTGCTCTTTTCCCATTGACTGTGTTGTTTACCGAATTCTTCGGAAATGTATCTATATTTGGCGGAGCTGCCTTGTATCTTGCCGTTGCTACCATTTGTATTGGTGCAGCAGCTCATCAAGCTTGGTCTGCAAATTTATTTACAACTGTGTCGGATATGTTTCCTAAAAAAGCTATTGCCTCAGTAATTGGAATTGGTACCACCGCTGGTGGTATTGGTGGAGTTATTATTCAGCTTTTAGCTGGTAAGCTAACTGATCTTTTTAGTGCCAACCCACATATAGCTTATTTTATAATGTTTATTATTTGTGGATTGTCTTATCTTATTGCATGGACTATTATGAAAGCATTGGTTCCACGTTACAAACCAATTACCGATTTATAATAATTAAATTGCAGTTAAAGAAATTTCTCTAATCTCACAGTTTTAAAACTGTGAGATTTTTTTATTATGAAAAATCACATCTTTTATATTTTAAAATTGCTATGATTTAAAATATATGCTTAAAATTTATTTATATTTTTTTTACGGAAATTTTTCTATTAATAAAAAAAATATTAAATTTACTTAATAAAGTAATCGATAAAGTTATTTGTGAGGCGTGAATTGAAACCAAAAACTATTACACTTGATGATATTGCTAAACAATTAAATGTTTCAAGGGTTACCGTATCAAAAGCATTACGAGGACACCCGGATATTTCCGCTAAAACTACTGAAATTATTAAAAAATTAGCCAAAGATTTGGGCTATACTCCAAATTATATGGCAAGAAATCTTTCGTCAAAAAAAACAAATACTATTGGATTAGTTGTTCCGAAAATTGCACATTTCTTTTTTGGCGCCCTAATTGAAGCTGTATACGACAAAGCTTATGAAAATGGCTATGAAATTATTCTGACCGTTTCTCAAGAAAATTCTGAAAAAGAGTTTAAGCATATTCAGACTCTTCTTTCAATGAGAGTTGATGGAATAATTATTTCGATCTCACAAGATACTACAGATGCATCTATTTTTAATACTGTAAAGAAAATGGGAATTCCATTGGTTTTTGTTGATAGAGTTATCGAAAAAGCTGGTTTTAGTAGTGTAACGGTTGATGATCGAAGGGGAACATTTAAAGCTATTGAACATGTAATAAAAATTGGATATACAAAAATTGGAATCATTGCTGGATTTGACGAAATAAATATTGGACGCAAAAGATATTTGGGATTTGAAGATGCTATGAAAAAGTATGACCTAAGCATAAATCCTAATTGGGTTGTGAAAGGAGGTTTCGGGGAAGAAGATGGCTATAATGGGTTTAAAAAGATTTATCAAACCGGAAATTTACCTGAGTTTATCTTCGCGGTTACTTATCCAGTTGCTCTTGGTGTTTATTCTGCTGCTAAAGAGTTGGGCTTAAATATTCCACACGATATCGATATTATGAGTTTTGGAAATAGCGACATAAATAGATTTATATCACCCTCTTTAAGTAGTGTTTATCAGCCTGCACACGAACTTGGTCGTAAAAGTACTGAATTAATTATTCAACAAATTGCCAAACCAACAACTGAAGAAAAGCATATTGAAATTGATACTGATTTAATTATTAGAGAAACAGCAAGTAAATACCTCCACAAAAATTAAAATGGTTTTTTTTATTGTTAATTTCCTCTGGATTAAATCGTGCTTTTCGTATAAATTTGTTTTGGAAATCTTTTAATTTTCCCCTATTTAATCTTTATTATGTTCAACTAAAATAAATGTATAAAATAGAATCATTTATTACTTTAACGGTAAAGTTATTGTTAGCGCTCTTAAATAGTTCATTAATCGAAAAAATTTTTAATGTTTTATATTACTGTAAGTTTTATATGGATAATTATTTTGTTTTAGCACAAGAGTATTTTACTAATTTGATATTCAATTAGCTATTTCGACTTTTTCTTTTTTGCTAAACTTGTGCACATTTTGATGGAAAAATTTGCCAACTTATTTGAACTTTAAAAATTTTACTTGTAGCGAATTTGAAATTGGTATCTTGACTAAATGCTATATTAAAATTTTTATTTGTGAAAACTTAAAAATGTAGAAAGAGAAGATAAATAAAAAAATGCAACATAAATTTATTAGAATTAATGATGACGATAATGTTTTAGTTGCTTTGGAAGAGCTAAAAAAAAATACTGAGATTGAAGTAGATAACTTAAAGCTCAAATTACTTGAAGATATCCCAAAGGGACATAAAGTAGCATTAAAAAAAATTGGAATAAATCAAGAAATTATAAAATATGGTTATGTAATAGGGCATGCGGTTGTTGAAATTCTCCCTGGTGAATGGGTTCATTCTCACAATATTAAAACAAATCTTAAAGACTTAATCGAATATTCCTATAATCCTTTTCCTAAAAAGAAAAACATTGACAAAAACGAAATTCCGTTTTTTAAAGGTTATAAAAGAAAAGACGGACGAGTTGGCACTCGAAATGAAATTTGGATTATTAATACTGTTGGATGTGTTAATACTTCCGCAGAAAAAATAGCCAAGATTTGTAATGAAAAGTTTAAGAGAGATAATTTTGATGGTGTATTTTCTTTTTCACATCCTTATGGTTGCAGCCAGCTTGGAGATGACCTTAAAAATACTCAAAAAATTCTTGCTGGTCTAATTAAAAATCCAAATGCTGGAGGAGTTTTAATAATCGGGCTTGGTTGTGAAAATAATCAACTAAAATTTTTGCTCGAAAAAATTGAAGATGCTGAAATGAGGCGCATAAAATATTTTATTTCTCAAGAGGTTTATGACGAAATTGAGGAAGGCGTTCGTTTGGTTAATGAATTATTTAACGAGATGAAAAATGATAAACGTGAAATCTGTCCAATTAGCAAACTTGTTCTAGGTATGAAATGTGGCGGCTCTGATGGTTTTTCAGGAATTACTGCTAATCCACTTGTAGGAAGGATTTCTGACCTTCTGTCTTCTTTTGGCGGAAGCGTTCTGCTTACAGAAGTTCCCGAGATGTTTGGGGCTGAACAGCAATTGATGAATAGAGCGGCAAACAGAAAAATTTATGAGAAAATTGTCTGGTTGATTAACAACTTTAAAGAATATTTTTTGAATCATCATCAACCAGTTTATGAAAATCCTTCCCCGGGAAATAAAGAAGGTGGAATTACTACCCTTGAAGAAAAATCTCTCGGCGCTATTCAAAAAGGTGGTTCAGCATTAATCGAAGATGTGCTTGAATATGGAGAAACCTGTAAAACTAAAGGCTTATCTCTCTTAATGGCTCCTGGTAATGACGGCATTTCTGCCACTGCTTTGACGGCTAGCGGGGCAACAATTATTTTATTTACTACTGGACGCGGAACACCACTCGGATTTCCTGTCCCCACCATTAAAATATCGACCAATTCTTTTGTCTTTGAACGAAAACTAAACTGGATTGATTTTGATGCCGGTCAAATTTTAAATGATAACTTAGATTTAAATACTCTTACTAATAGGTTCTTTAACTACATCATTAAAGTTGCTTCTGGTGAAATTAAAACAAAAAATGAAATTAACGGATATAAAGAAATTGCTATTTGGAAAAATGGAGTAACTTTATAATAAATTAAATTATGGAATGATAAAAAAATGAGACTAAATAAAAAATTTATTGAAGAAAATAAATATAAAATTCAAAATATTACCATTGGTCCTTTGAAACAAATGCCCGAACGCGTTATTCAATTTGGCGAAGGGAATTTTCTTAGAGCTTTTGTTGATTGGCAATTTAACGAACTTAATAAGAAAAATTTATTTAATGGGAAAGTCGTCATTGTTCAGCCTCTTAAAAATGGAATGACTGATATTCTTAATGAACAAGATGGTTTGTACACTTTATTATTAAGAGGTATTAAAAATGGAAATGAAATTGAAAAAACCGAACTGATCACCTCGATTAGCCGATGTTTAAATCCTTACTCACAGTGGAAAGAATTTCTTCAGTGTGCCGCCAACCCACTCTTGAGATTTGTTGTATCAAATACCACTGAAGCAGGTATTTCCTATCAAAAGACAGACTTACCTTTAGACGAATGTCCGGATTCTTTTCCTGCCAAAGTAACATATTTTTTATTCGAAAGGTTTAAACTTTTTGATGGCGACCCCGAAAAAGGAATGATAATTATTCCATGCGAATTGATAGAGAACAACGGTGATAACTTGAAATCTTGCATTCTTCAACACGCCAATGACTGGATGCTTGGCAAAGATTTTATTAATTGGTTGAATAGTTCAAACTATTTTTTTAATACGCTTGTTGATAGGATAGTACCTGGTTATCCGCGGGACGAAATAAATGAGCTTACTTATAAAATTGGTTATGAAGATAAAGCTATTGTCGCTGCCGAATTATTTCATCTTTGGGTTATTCAAGGTAATGAAAAAGTTAAACATGAACTTCCTTTTAAAGATGCTGGATTAAATGTTGTTTGGACGGACGACATTACACCGTATAGAACTTTAAAGGTTAGAACTCTCAACGGAGCTCATACTATGTTTACAATTCCCGCTTACCTTAGCGGATTAAAAACTGTTCGAGAAAGTGTTCAAGACGAAATCTTAGGTGAAATGATAAAAAATGGTATTTTTTATGAAATACTTCCGACCTTAAATTTCCCTGAAAGTGAAAAGCTCGAATTTGCAAATGAAGTCTTAGAAAGGTTTAAAAATCCTTTTATCAAACATTACCTGAAAAGCATTATTTTGAATTCTGTTTCTAAATTTAAAGTAAGAGTTTTACCCACAATTATAGAGTACTATGAAAAGAACGGTGAATTGCCTGCCATTCTAACCTTTTCTCTTGCAGCATTAATCGTATTTTATATCCGTTATAACGGTATAAATAAAATGAAAGAACACATAAATGACTCGGAAGAATTTCAAGCTCAAGATGATGAAGATGTTTTACAGTTTTTCAATAGTCTTAATGATGAATTTCCAAATTCACCTTTTAATATTGTTGAAGAAACACTTAAAAATGAAAAATTGTGGGGCGCCGATTTATCAAAAATTGATAATTTGGTTTATTGTATAACAGAACATTATGAATCTATTACCCAAATCGGTATGAAAGCCGCAATTGAAGAATTAACTGATTCACAATTAAAAAATTACAAAAAGAAAATATAATTTAATAAGGATAAAAAATGTCAAAAGAAGAAATAGTTAAATCGTTAATTAATACAGGTGCTGTTGCAGTTATTAGGCTAAGTGATGCATCGAAATTAATTAAAGTTGCCGAAGCAATTAATAAAGGCGGAATTTCCGCAATTGAAATAACAATGACTGTTCCAAATGCGATAAAAGTTATTGAAGAAACAAACAAATCTATTGGAGATTTTATAAATATTGGTGTTGGCTCAGTTATTACCGCACAAACTGCTCGGGATGCAATAAACGCTGGTGCCAAGTACGTGGTAAGCCCTATTTTTAAAAAAGAAATTATTGAAATAACTCATTCTATGGGAGTTGCTGCAATGCCGGGATGCTTTACCCCTACCGAAATTCAAACTGCTTATGAGGCGGGAGCAGATGTTGTCAAAGTATTTCCTGCTGATGTCGTCGGAATGGCTTTCTTTAAAGGAGTGCTTGCTCCTTTACCTCATTTAAAATTAATGCCGACCGGCGGAGTTACTTTGACTAATGCTGGTGATTGGTTGAAAGCCGGCGCTTGTGCTGTTGGAGTCGGAAGCGCTCTTTTAAATCAAAGGGCAATTAATGAAGGCAATTATTCTGTTCTTACTGAAAATGCCAAAATTCTTAGAGCAAGCATTGACGCTGCTAAAAATGAATTGAATAATAAATAATAAATTCAAAAATTATAATCTTATACTTATAACTAAAATTATAAATCAATTATTTTAAGAAAATTATTGCAAAGTTAAATTTATTTAAGTTGAATAAAAAATAATTCGGCAAAAGCCCCCGAAATTAAAGGGCTTTTTAATTAATTATGGAGAAACAATCATGGCACTTAAAATTAAAAAAGAAAATGAAGTTCAATTAGACCTCCTTTCACTCGGTGAATGTATGATTCGCTTAAGCCCTCCGGGACATCAGCGGATTGAATTAACTCCTCTTTTTGAAGCCTATGCTGGCGGCGGAGAATACAACGTTGCTTATGCCTTGTCAAGGTATGGAATGCGTACAGGGTTCGTCTCAAGCCTTGTCGATAATCCATTGGGTGCATTTATAAAAAATCATGCTCGTTCAAGTGGAATGGATATAAGTGAAATTAAGTGGGTTCCATACGATGGCTCAGGCCGTGCTGATAGAATTGGGTTAAATTTTACTGAAGTAGGAATTGGTGTTAGAGCTAGCGTTACAATGTACGACCGCGGAAACACAGCCGTTTCGCACATGAAACCCGGCGATGTTGACTGGACAAGAATTTTTAACCACAGAAAAGTTAGATGGTTTCACACTGGTGGAATCTTTTCTGCATTAAGCGATTCATGTGCTGAAGTAGCTCTTGAAGCTATGAAAGCCGCACACCAAGCCGGTACCATTGTAAGTTATGATTTAAACTTCCGTAGCAAATTGTGGCCAAGCAAAAAGGCTATCGAAGTTACAAAAAAATTGGTCCCGTTTATTGATGTCTTAATTGGAAATGAAGAAGACTTTCAAAAAGTTCTTGGCTTTGAAGTGGAAGGAACGGACGAAAATCTGAAAACCCTTCCTGTTGAAGCATATAAAAAAATGGTTAAAAAAGTTGTTTCTACATATCCAAACATAATAGCGGTTGGAACTACATTGCGCGAAGTCGTCAGTGGGTTGATTAACAATTGGTCCGCAATTATGTATTACGATGGAACATTTTATGAATCAAGGAAATTTGAAGGGCTTGAAATTGAAGACCGCGTTGGAGGAGGCGATGGCTTCTGCAGCGGGTTCATTTATGGTTTACTGCATGACATGACTCCTCAAGAATGCGTTGACCTTGGAGCAGCTCATGGTGCACTTTTGCAAAGCACACGTGGTGACACAAGTATGGTAACCTTGGACGAAGTAATGCACGTTATGAAAGGAGGAAGTGCAAGAATAAAAAGATAGATAATTCTTTTCTAATGTTATTTTTTTTGCCCGCCACGTGCGGGCTTTTTCATATCAGGTTTATTTTGTGAAATACAAAATTAATTTTTCGTCTATCTGAAATATGAATTTGTTTTTAATTAGGACTTTAATATATTAACAAAAATTTAAAAATGTTATTGTTAACAAATCTGACTTAAAATTAAGATTTATAAATTTATTCGTGAATTAAGATGTTTTATATTCTTTTTTACAAAACTGTTGATAATTATATCGAAAAACGAATTCCTTATAGAAAGGCTCATCTTGCCTATGCTTCTGATGCAAATAAACGAGGTGAATTAATTTTAGCCGGTGCTCTTGATGAACCAGCAGATTCTGCTGTGCTTATATTTAAGTGCAATAATCCCCAAATTGCTGAGAACTTTGCTAAGAACGATCCTTATGTCTTAAATGGCATAGTCATAGAATGGAATGTTAGACCTTGGAATGTTGTAATTGGCAGTAATTTTTTTGAAGAATAGAAAAAATTAGTTACTCAGACTATTTAAATATACCACAAAAAATATTTCTGTTAAAACAACGATCTTTTTTCTTTTATTTTGTTCTAATAAATAGGCAAGTAATTTTAATTTCTCAACTGAAAATACAAATATTATTGTATTATAATTCTTCTCCTTTTTTAAAAGAGTCATCAAAAAATACTGATTAGAACAATCATTTAATTGTATTTTTAAGATTTTATAAAGCTTAAGTTGGAAAGTTACATTTGAAGGAATAAATTATGTATATAAAACTTCAGGAGTAAAAAAGAAAACGGAAAAAAGAAAGTTCACAGCAGAATTTAAAGTACAAGTACTTAGAGAGCATCTGGAGAATCAAGTGCCGGTAGGAAAAGTATGCGAGCAGCATAATATAAATCCAAATTTATTTTATTTATGGAAGAAGGAATTATTTACCGGAGCCCTGTATACATTTTCAAAGAAGCAAAACGGTAAAACAGATGAAGTAAAGCTAAACCGTCTGGAGGAGAAACTAAAGGACAAGGATTCCTTGATCAGTGAAATAGTCGAAGACAACCTCCGGTTAAAAAAAAAGCTGA